>Ga0207714_1000440_pt1 | contig 29066 bp, 24 predicted proteins | sample PonA232FremontCA_2_FD_187270 | JGI IMG/M metagenome (GOLD analysis project Ga0207714, IMG submission 187270) | Marine sediment microbial community from Fremont, CA, USA - Pond A23 Sediment 2 (SPAdes) | ecosystem: Environmental > Aquatic > Marine > Unclassified | place: USA: Fremont, California...
CCCCATGGCGGATCGCATTCCCTTGGCGGTGGATCAGACCGGAGCGCGCCGGGAACTGGGACTGGACGACGGCCCCCTGGTGGCCGTTCTGCCGGGCAGCCGGCGCGGCGAGATCGAGCAGCTGCTGCCCGGTTTTCTGGACGCGGTGGAACGGCTGGCCGCGGAGCGCCCGGAACTGCGCTTTGTGCTCTCGGCGGCCGGACCGGAGCGCTACCGTGAGATTCAGCAAGCGCTGGCTCAACGCCCGCCCTTGCCGCTGACATTGCTTCAGGGACAGAGTCGGACCGCCCTGGCCGCCGCGGACGTGGCCATGCTCGCTTCGGGCACGGCTACCCTGGAGGGATTGTTGCTGAAAAAGCCCATGGTGGTGGGCTATCGCGTGGGCCGGTTTACGTACGCGGTGCTCTCGCGTCTGGTGAAAACCCCCTGGGTGGCCATGGCCAACTGGCTGGTCGAAGAGGAACTCGCCCCCGAGCTGATTCAGGACGATTTCACGGCCGACGCCCTGGTGCGGGAAGTGGGCGCCTGGCTGGATCACCCGGAAGCGGCAGCCCGGCTGGCGCAGCGCTATGAAGCCGTGCACCATAACCTCAAGCGCAACGCGGACGCCCGTGCCGCCGAGGCGATCCATGGACTGCTGACGGACAAGACGTGACGGATCATCCCTTTGCCGAATACCGGCTGAGCCAGCCCTGGCACCCGAACACCTTTACCTGGCGCCCGGGCATGCGAATGGCCGGTGTCGACGAGGTCGGGCGCGGCCCTCTGGTGGGGGCGGTGGTTACAGCCGCCGTGATTCTCGACCCGGATAACCCCATCGAGGGCCTGGCGGACAGCAAGAAACTCAGTCAGCGCCGCCGGGAGCGGCTGGCGGAGCAGATCCGCGCCCATGCGCTGGACTGGGCCCTGGGCCGGGCGGAACCCCGCGAGATCGACGAGCTCAACATTCAGCAGGCGGCCCTTCTGGCCATGGAACGGGCGGTACGGGCCCTGTCCGTGCCCGCCGACGCGGTGCTCGCCGACGGCCACCGCGCGCCTGATCTGGACGGCCCCGTGGAGACGGTCATCAAGGGCGACGCCCGGGTGCCCGCCATCAGCGCCGCCTCCATTCTGGCCAAGGTGGCCCGGGACGAGGAAATGCTTGTCCTGCACCAGCGCTGGCCGCAATATGGGTTCGACCGGCACAAGGGCTATCCCACCCGGGATCACCGCGACGCGTTGATGCGCCACGGTGCGCTGGACGATCATCGGCGTTCGTTCGCGCCTGTGGCGGCCGTGATTTCCGGGGAATAACCGGCTCCGAACCTGTCCCTGACAACGCGATCGAGGAAACGCCGTGGCGGAACCCGATTTTATCCATCTGCGTCTGCACACCGATTACTCCATGGTCGACGGCGTGGTGCGGGTCAATGACCTGATCGCGCGCGCGGGCGAGCAGAAGATGCCCGCGGTGGCCGTCACCGACGAATCCAATCTCTTCGGGCTCATCAAGTTCTACTCCGCCGCCCGCGCTGCGGGCATCAAGCCGCTGGCGGGCGCGGACATCTGGCTGGAAGGGCGTTATCTGGACGAGCCGGCGCGGCTGTGCGCGCTCATCCAGAACGATCAGGGCTATCGCAATCTGACGGTGCTGCTCTCGCGCGCCTGGCTGGAAAACCAGCACCGGGGCCGGCCCGTGGTGCGCCGGGAATGGCTGGAAGGCGCCCACGAGGGCCTGATCCTGCTCTCGGGCGCGCGTCATGGCGAGCTGGGCCAATTGCTGCTGGGCGGACGCAACGACGAGGCCCGGCAACTCGCCCGCGAGTTCAATCAGCTGGCGCCGGATCGTTTCTATCTGGAACTGCAGCGTACGGAACGCACGGGCGACGAGGATTGCCTGCACGCCAGCGTGGCCCTGGCTTCGGAGCTGGCACTGCCCGTGGTCGCCACCAATGACGTGCGCTTTGTCAGCCCGGACGACTTCGAGGCCCACGAGGCCCGGGTATGCATTCATGACGGCCACGCGCTGGATGATCCGCGCCGCACCAGCCGCTACAGCGAACAGCAGTATCTCAAATCCGAAGCGGAAATGGCCGAGCTTTTCGCCGATGTGCCGGAAGCGCTGGCCAATACCGTGGAAATCGCCCGGCGTTGCAACCTGGACATGAAGCTGGGCGAGAACTATCTGCCGGATTTCCCCATCCCGGAGGGTTTTACCGAGGCGCAATTCCTGGAAAAGGTCTCCCGCGAGGGCCTGGACCAGCGCCTGGCGCGTTTCCCCATGAGCCCGGATCACAGCCGGCAGGATTACGACGACCGACTGCAGCTGGAACTCGATATCGTCAACCAGATGGGCTTTCCGGGCTATTTCCTGATCGTTTCGGACTTTATCCAGTGGGCCAAGGAACACGACATCCCCGTGGGCCCGGGTCGGGGCTCGGGCGCGGGCTCGCTGGTGGCGTACGCGCTGGAGATCACGGACCTCGACCCCATCCGCTATGACCTGCTGTTCGAGCGCTTTCTCAATCCCGAGCGCGTGTCCATGCCCGACTTCGACGTGGACTTCTGCATGGAACGCCGGGACGACGTCATCCACTACGTGGCGGAAAAATACGGCCGAGAAGCCGTGGGCCAGATCATTACCTTTGGTTCCATGGCCGCCAAGGCCGTGGTACGCGACGTCGCCCGCGTGCAGGGCAAGCCCTATGGGCTGGCGGACCGGCTGTCCAAGATGATTCCGGGCACGCCCGGCACCACCCTGGACGTGGCACTGGAGCAGGAAGAAAACCTGCGCGATTTTCTCTACAGCGACGACAACCCCGACCGGGAAGCGGCCAACGAGATCATGGACATGGCCCGCAAGCTGGAAGGGCTCACGCGCAACGCCGGCAAGCATGCCGGCGGCGTGGTGATCGCCCCGGGCCGACTCACGGATTTCACGCCTTTGTATTGCGACGACGACGGCGAAAACCAGGTCACCCAGTACGACAAGGACGATGTGGAAGCCGCCGGCCTGGTGAAGTTCGACTTCCTGGGCCTGAAGACGCTGACCATTATCGACTGGGCGGTGAGTGCGGTGAACGAACGCCGCGGCGCCGACCAGGAATCGGTGGCCATCAGCACCATTCCCCTGGACGATCAGCCCACTTTTGACATGTTGCGCTCGGGCGAGACCACGGCGGTGTTCCAGCTGGAAAGCCAGGGCATGAAGGAGCTGATCAAGAAGCTTATCCCGGACTCCTTCGAGGAAATCATCGCCCTGGTGGCGCTCTACCGGCCCGGCCCCCTGGAATCGGGCATGGTGGACAACTTCATCAAGCGCAAGCACGGCCGCGAGCCGGTGAGCTATCCGGACCCAAACTACCAGCACGATTGTCTCAAGCCCATTCTCGAGCCCACCTATGGCGTGATCCTGTATCAGGAGCAGGTCATGCAGATCGCGCGCGAAATGGCCGGTTATACACTGGGCGGTGCCGATCTGTTGCGCCGGGCCATGGGCAAGAAGAAGCAGTCCGAAATGGACAAGCAGCGCAGCGTCTTCAAGGAAGGCGCGGAAGAACGCGGCGTGGACCCGGAACTAGCCACGCGCATCTTCGATCTGGTGGAAAAGTTCGCCGGCTATGGTTTCAACAAGTCCCACTCCGCCGCCTATGCCCTGGTGGCTTACCAGACCGCCTGGCTCAAGACCCATTACCCGGCCGAGTTCATGGCCGCGGTGATTTCCGCCGAAATGGACAACACCGACAAGGTGGTTACGCTCATCGAGGAGTGCAAGCACATGGGCCTGGCGGTCATGCCGCCGGATGTGAACAGCTGCGCCTATCGTTTTACGGTCAACGACGACGGCCAGGTGGTCTATGGGCTGGGCGCCATCAAGGGCCTGGGCGAGGGCCCCATCGATACCATTGTCCGTGCGCGGGCCGAGAGTGGTCCTTACCGGGATCTGTTCGACTTCTGCCGGCGCGTGGATCTCAAGAAGATCAACCGGCGCTCACTGGAAGCGCTGATCCAGGCCGGCGCGCTGGATCGCATGGGTCCGGAAGGCGATTTCCGCGACCGGGCGACGCTCATGGCCACCCTGGCGGACGCCATCCAGGCCGCCGAACAGGAAAACCGCAATCAGGAAGCGGGCATGGTGGATCTCTTCGGCGGTGCCGCCGAGGAAAGCGAGGAATCCCGCCCGGTCGCCTGGCAACGCGCGCCGGCCTGGAAGGACGATCAGCGCCTGCAGGGTGAAAAGATCACCCTGGGGCTCTTCCTTACCGGCCACCCCATTGATCAGTATGAACACGAAGTGGACCGGTTCGTCTCCCAGCGGCTCAGCAATCTTCAGCCCACGGCCAAGGGCGAAACGGTCACGGTGGCCGGTCTGGTCGTGGATCTGCGTCAGACCCGTTCCAAGAAGAGCGGTGAGCGCATGGCCTTTCTCATCATCGACGACAAGACCGCGCGCGTGGAAGTGGCTGTCTTTGCCCAGGCCTTCGCCGCTTTCGGCGATCGCATCCAGAAGGACAGCCTGCTGGTAGTCCAGGGCGAAGTCCGCGACCGGGACAACAATGGCCTGAGCCTGATCGCGGACCAGATTCTGGACATCCGCCACGCCCGCGAGGAATACGCCCGCCGCCTGGTGCTGGAGGTTCCCGTCCGGGAAGAGCTCGGTGGCACCCTGCAGCAGAGCTTTCGCCCCTACCGCGGCGGCCGCTGCCCGGTGGCGCTGAATCTCCACCACGATGCCGCCGAAGGCCTGCTCTGGCTGGGCGATGGCTGGAAAGTTACCCCGGAGGAAAGCCTGCTGGAAGAGTTGCGGCACCGTTTCGGGGCCGAGGCGGTGCGGGTGGAGTATTAGCAGGCTGTTGGAAAAACCCTTGCACAACCAGCCTGAAAGGCCCGCGGGGCGCGTCCTTAAGCGCCCATCTGCTGCACTGGGTCGCTCGGAAAGGGAATCGCCCGGTCCGTCGCAACCAAACACACCCGCTGCAAACTGCAAGCCACGTTGAGCACGCAAAGGGTTTTCGACAGCCTGCTAAGGACTCATGCGTTCATTCTTTTCAAGATTGCCTTGATCAACCATTCGTTTCCGGGCTTTTTTCGATGTATTGGACCAGTTGTGGTTCCTGAAGATCATTGAGGCCGGCGAGAACGGCTGAGCGGAAACGCTTGCCCTGTGCCGCGACCGCGTCGGCTGCGAGATAAAGATCACCCGGACGCTGTTCACGCAGGGTCCCGATCAGAAACGCTGCCTGTTCCCGGTCTCGCTGTGCCTTGCTGTTTTCCGTGGCGGGGCGTTGCTGCTGGACGAACAGTTTGTGCAGCGCGTACCGAGCCGGGGCCGGCACATTGACGTAAATGCCCGCGCCAGCCAGTACGACCGCCTGCTGTGCGTCGGCCATGAGATAATCCAGGTGCCGTAATGGTTTCGCGTGGGTGTTCCATGCGGGCATGGGGACCGGATCCTGGTCGCGGTTGCGGGGCGAGGCGGGTGTGAGAATATCCACACGCAGGCTCTGGCCACGGACCTGATAGGCCGTAGAGGGTTGGCGTGCATCCAGGGCCGGCACTTCGAAAAAACCCAGCCCGGACGCCAGGATGGCTTCGCGCAGGGGTTGAGCATCCTGACCGGCCGCCACATTCACTCTTGGGCTTTCGGCGATGTCGATATCCTGAGTGCCGAGGATCCGGCGCCGAGTCGTCATGTCGATGCCGAGCATGTTGGCATAGCACTGAAAGGCCAGGGTGCCCACCATGACGCCACCCGCATGGAAAATGCCGGCGCGTGCAAGCACTGCCAGCACTTTGGCGTGGGCATGCGAGGGCGCAATCATGCCGCCGACGCGCAGCTGGCCCACAAGTCGTTCCCGATGAGTCCGGTCTGCCTGGTGACGCTGCCAGAGTTCTTTTTCTTGCTCTATATGGTCCCGCATCTCGGGGGAGTCTTCGCCCAGGTATTTCTCGACATGGCGACTGCTCAATTTGAGCTGGAGATAGTGGTATTTGTGGCCCTTTACGGTCTTGGTCCGGAAATTCAGATTATGACCGCTATAGGCGGGCAGCGCGGCCAGCTGGAGCAGATCATCGTAGAGTGCCAGGGTTTCCGCGGGGATCATGAGAGTCTCTGAAGTTATACCACAACTATATATTACCTGTGGTATAACAGTGCGGCAAGGTGTTGGTTCCATACTGCCAGCGGGGAGGGATCGGGATCTGGAATCACGAGTTCGTGAATGAAGCTTTGTTCGACCATTGGGAAACAGTTTGCAAAGATCAGCCGGCCGGCGTCTGTCGACTCGTTTCCGGGCGCGGGTTAGACTGACCGCTTACACAGCGGCTCCGGCGGGCAAGGATGAATCCGAATTACCTCGAATTTGAACAACCCATCGCCGAACTGGAAGCCAAAATCGAGGAGCTGCGCCTGGTGGGTAGCGGCACGGATGTGAATATCTCGGAGGAGATCCGCAAGCTCGAGGAGAAGAACACGGCGCTCACCGAGTCCATCTTCAAGGATCTCACGCCCTGGCAGATTTCGCAGCTGGCGCGCCATCCCCGGCGGCCCTATACCCTGGACTATATCCGGCGGCTGTTCACCGATTTCGACGAGCTCCACGGCGACCGCAGTTTCGGCGACGACACGGCCCTGATCGGCGGGCTGGCGCGGTTGGACGACCGGCCGGTGATGGTGATCGGCCACCAGAAGGGCCGCGAGGTAAAGGAAAAGGTCCACCGCAACTTCGGCATGCCCAAGCCCGAAGGCTATCGCAAGTCCATGCGGTTGATGGAAATGGCCGAGCGTTTCCGTATTCCGGTGCTGACCTTTATCGACACGCCGGGCGCCTTCCCGGGTATCGACGCCGAGGAACGCGGTCAGAGCGAGGCCATTGCCCGGAACCTGCGCACCATGTCCTCGCTCAAAACGCCCATTATTGCCACCGTGGTGGGCGAGGGCGGCTCCGGCGGGGCGCTGGCCATTGGCGTCTGTGATCATCTGCAGATGCTGCAGTACTCCACCTATTCGGTAATTTCGCCGGAAGGCTGCGCCTCCATTCTCTGGCGCAACTCGGAAAAGGCCGAGGAAGCCGCCGCCGCCATGGGCATTACCGCCGAGCGGCTGCAGGAACTGGGTATCGTCGACGAGGTGATCCCGGAGCCGCTGGGTGGAGCCCACCGCAATTACGATCAGACCGCCGAGACTCTGCGCCAGAGTCTGCTCGCGAAGCTCGACGAGCTTCAGGGTATGGACACGGCCGCGCTGACCGAGCGCCGCTACGAGCGTCTGCTCTCCTACGGCAATGTGCAGGAAGCGGTCGAGTCGTCCTGACCGGCCGGGAGGCCCTGACGGTGAGCGTTGACGCCGTTCGGGCGCACCTGCAACAGCTGCTTGCCCGAATGCCCGACACGCGCCCGCTGGTAGTGGGCTTCAGCGGCGGCGTGGATTCCACGGTTTTGCTGGAAGGGCTGCTCCGGCTGGGCTTCGGTTGGGCCTCGCTGCGCCCCGTCCATGTTCACCATGGTCTGTCCCCCCACGCCCATGACTGGGTCCGCCACTGTAAAGATTACGCCGCCGCCCGGGGGCTGGAGTTGGTCGTCGAGCATGCCGAGCTGGAAGATGGCGCCCATCTGGAGGCCCGGGCCCGGCAGGCGCGTTATGGGTGTCTGGAACGCCATATTCCGGAAGGCGGCGTACTCTTGCTGGCCCATCACCGGGACGACCAGGCGGAAACTCTGTTGCTGCGGCTGATGCGCGGTGCCGGCGTGGCCGGTCTGGGCGGCATGGATAAGCTGACGTCGAGGGCGCGCTACCAGCTGGCCCGGCCCCTGCTGGAGCTATCGCGCGCCACCTTGGAAGGGGCGGCCCGCGAATGGGGCCTGGACTGGATCGAGGATCCAGCCAATACGGATACGGCCCGGGACCGCAACCATCTGCGTCACCGGGTGCGGCCCGCACTGACGGAACACTGGTCTGCCGCCGATGCGTCCATGGCCGCCTCGGCCGCCTGGTTGCGGGAAGCGCACGGCCTGCTGGCGGAACGGGCGGCCGAGGATTTCGCCGCCTGTAACGGGGCCGGCAACCAGCTGGAGATCGCCGGAGTTCGCCCCTTGTCCCACGCCCGGCGGCGCAATCTGCTGCACTGGTGGTGCCGGCGCCGTGGTTTACGGCCGCCGCCGGCGCATCTCGGCGAACGGCTGGAAACGGAATTGCTGCGTCCGCCTCGGGATCGCCAGCCGCGTCTGGAATGGGCCGACGCCTGTCTGGCGCGTTTCCAGGACCGGCTCTTTCTATTGCGCCGGGACGAGCTCGCGCCCGTGACCGAGGTGGCGACCTGGGCACCGGACACCCGGACCCTGGATTTCGGGCCCTTCCGTCTGGAAGGAGCCGAAGCCGCCCGGGCCGATCTGTGGCTGATGCGGCCGGACGAGCCCCTCGAAATTCACGCGGCCCGGGGCGGCGAACGCCTCTATTATCACGGCATGCATCGGCGGCTGGTGGAACGCTGGCGCGAGGCCGGAATTCCCCCGTGGCAGCGCCGTCAATTGCCCCTGTTCTTTGCCGGCGACACCCTGGTGGCGGCGGCCGGTGCCGGGGTTGCCGATGCGTGGCAACCCGGTGCCCGGGATCCGGGCTTGGGGATAGTGTTGACCGGTGTCGATGGCGAGTCCGCGTTGTGAGTACCCGGGGGTTCTGATACTATTTTCTCCCGTCCTGAGGTAGCCCGTTTCCGCGCCCGAATCCGCGTTCCCGTGGCTGCGCCCGGCAGAATCCTGTAAAGCTTGTTGTCCGGCTGTCGAGCCGGTGCGAACCGGTTATTGCGGATCCGAACCCGCTGGCGCGCCTGCGTATGCACGGTAGAACGGGCACCGTACAACCACTGGCATCGGTGTGTGCATGTCGCGTTTTATATTCGTAACAGGCGGGGTGGTTTCGTCGCTGGGGAAGGGCATCACCGCCGCCTCCCTGGCGTCGTCGCTGGAAGCGCGCGGGCTCAAGGTGACCATGATCAAGATGGATCCCTATATCAATGTGGATCCGGGCACCATGAGCCCCTACCAGCACGGCGAGGTCTTCGTCACCGAGGACGGCGCCGAGACGGATCTGGATCTGGGCCATTACGAGCGCTTTATCCGGACCCGGCTGACCCGGCGCAACAGCTTTACCACCGGCCGGGTCTACCAGGACGTGCTGGACAAGGAGCGCCGGGGCGAATACCTGGGCGCGACCGTGCAGGTCATTCCCCATATCACCGACGAGATCAAGCTCAAGATCCGCGAGGGCGCGGGCGACGCGGATGTGGCCATTGTCGAGATCGGGGGTACGGCCGGTGACATTGAATCCCTGCCTTTCCTGGAAGCGGTGCGCCAGATGCGCTCGGAACTTGGTTCCAGCCGGTCCCTGCTGGTGCATCTCACCCTGGTGCCGCATATCGCCTCGGCGGGCGAGATCAAGACCAAGCCCACACAGCATTCGGTCAAGGAGCTGCGCTCCATCGGTTTGCAGCCGGACATGCTGGTGTGCCGTTCGGATCATCCCATTCCCCGCAGCGCGCGCGAGAAGATCGCGCTGTTCACCAATGTGGAAGCCCGCGCCGTGGTGTCCGCGCCGGACTCGGATACGATCTATCAGGTACCCCGGGTCCTTCATGAACAGGGGCTGGACGCACTGATTGCCGAGAAGTTCGGCCTGGATACACCGGAACCGGATCTTTCGGAATGGGATCGGGTGGTGGCTGCCCAGCTGGATCCCCAGGGGCGGGTAACGGTCGGCATGGTGGGCAAGTACACCGAGCTCGCCGATGCCTACAAATCCCTGAACGAGGCCCTGATGCACGCGGGCATTGCCTGCCGCACCAGGGTGGATATCGACTATATCGACGCCGAGGATATTGAGCGTGGCGGCACCGGAACCCTGGCGAATGTGGACGCCATTCTGGTGCCGGGCGGCTTCGGCGACCGGGGCACCGAAGGCAAGATCGAGGCCATCCGTTATGCGCGCGAGAACGGCGTCCCCTATCTGGGGATCTGCCTGGGCATGCAGCTCGCGCTCATTGAATACGCGCGCAATGTGGCCGGCCTGGCCGGGGCCCATTCCACCGAGTTCAAAAAGGACACCCCGGACCCGGTGGTGGCGTTGATCACCGAATGGGTCACCGACGAGGGCAGGGTGGAACAGCGCAGCGAAGATTCGGACCTGGGCGGCACCATGCGCCTGGGCGCGCAGGAATGCCGGATTCAACCGGATACCATCACGGCGCGATGCTACGGCACCGACCGGGTCATGGAACGCCACCGGCATCGCTATGAAGTGAACAATCAGTATGTGCCGCGCCTGGAAGAAGCCGGGCTGAAGATTGCCGGCTGGTCCGGTAACGGTGAACTGGTGGAAGTGATCGAGGTGCCGGACCATCCCTGGTTCCTGGGCTGTCAGTTCCATCCCGAATTTACCTCCACGCCCCGGGACGGCCACGGGCTCTTTAGCGGTTATATCGAGGCGGCACGCACCTATCATCGCGAGGCCGGCCATGACTGATGCCCGCGTACTGGAACTCGAGGACCTGCGTGTCGGCAACACGGCCCCGTTCGTGCTCTTCGGAGGCATGAATGTGCTCGAGTCCCGGGAACGGGCTTTCGAGGTGGCCGGGCACTATGCCGATGTAACCCAAAGGCTGGGGATTCCCTGGGTCTTCAAGGCCTCCTTCGACAAGGCCAATCGCTCCAGCCTGCATTCCTGGCGCGGCCCCGGTCTGGAAAAGGGGCTGCAATGGCTGGGCGAAATCCGCGAGCGCTTCGGCTGCCCCGTCATTACCGATGTCCACGAACCCGCCCAGGCGGAACCGGTGGCGAAAGTGGCCGATGTTCTGCAGATTCCCGCCTTTCTCGCGCGCCAGACGGATCTGGTGGCGGCGGTGGCGCGCACCGGCCGCATCATCAATATCAAGAAGCCGCAGTTCCTGGCGCCCCGGGAAATGGGCAATATCCTGAACAAGTGCCGTGAGGCCGGGAATGACCACCTGATGCTGTGCGAGCGGGGTACGCTCTTCGGCTACAATAATCTGGTCGTGGACATGCTGGGCTTCGATATTCTGAAAGAGTTCGGCTATCCGGTGCTTTTCGATGTCACCCATGCCTTGCAGATGCCCGGTGCCGGCGGCAGTTCCGCCGGCGGACGGCGCCGGCAGGTGGCTTCGCTGGCGCGTGCGGGCCTGAGCCAGGGCCTGGCCGGGCTCTTTCTCGAAGCCCATCCGGAACCGGACGAGGCCCTGTGCGACGGCCCCTGTGCCCTGCGCCTGGATCGTCTGGAGCCGTTTCTCCAGCAGATGAAAGCAGTGGATGGACAGATCAAATCCCTGCCACTTTTCGACAACCCTTGAACAAAGGAAGAGGGGGGGCCGCTGATCCATTCCTGCGTGGAGTTTGTTACACTCCAAATCGTGCTCCGCGCGGCCCGGGGAATGATCTCGGCCCCTGGCAAACCGCGCGATAATGTCGAGTTCGATTTTGAATGTAATCCTTCGGACCACGTCATTTTTCGACCAGCTCTGCGTAGCGTTACCTTGAGCTACAGGTAGGTACGGCCGCGGCAACGCGCCTGGATCTGGACGAAAAATGACGCGGCAAATCCACGTATGAACGAATCAGAGGGTCCTGCATGCCTGGTATTATCGACGTCAAGGCGCGTGAAGTGATTGACTCCCGCGGCAATCCCACCATCGAAGCGGACGTGATCACCGAATCCGGTCATTTCGGCACGGCTTGCGCGCCCAGTGGTGCGTCCACCGGCTCTCGGGAAGCGCTGGAACTGCGCGACGGCGACAAGAAGCGTTACCTGGGCAAGGGCGTGACACAGGCCGTGGGCAATGTGCACACCGCCATCCGCGAGCAACTGCTGGAGCGCGATGTCACGGATCAGCGCGGGATTGATCAGGCCATGATTGATCTCGATGGTACCGAGAACAAGACCCGGCTGGGTGCGAACGCCATCCTGGCCGTATCCCTGGCGGCGGCCAAGGCGGCGGCGAGCTACAAGAAAGTGCCGCTGTATGAATACATTTCGGATCTGCAGGACGACGACAGCGCTTACAGCCTGCCCGTGCCCATGATGAATATCCTCAACGGCGGCGAGCACGCCGACAACAATGTGGATATTCAGGAATTCATGATTCAGCCCGTGGGCGCGCCCACCATGGCCGAGGCGGTGCGTTATGGCGCCGAGGTTTTTCATGCCCTCAAGGCGGTGCTCAAGGGCCGCGGCCTGAGCACGGGCGTGGGTGACGAGGGTGGTTTCGCGCCCAATCTGCCTTCCAACGAGGCGGCGCTGGAAGCCATTATCGAGGCCATCGAGAACGCCGGTTACAAGCCGGGCGAGGACATCACCCTGGCGCTGGACTGTGCCGCATCCGAATTCCACGACGACGGGCAGTACAAGCTGGCCGGCGAGAACAAGAATCTGGACGCGGCCGGCTTTGTCGATTACCTGTCCGATCTGTGCGATCGGTATCCCATACTGTCCATCGAGGATGGTCTGGACGAAAGCGACTGGGATGGCTGGAAGGTGCTCACCGACAAGCTGGGCAAGAAAGTGCAGCTGGTGGGCGACGATCTGTTCGTGACCAACACGCAGATCTTTCAGGAAGGCATCGACAAGGGCATTGCCAACTCCATTCTGATCAAGTTCAACCAGATCGGCAGCCTGACCGAAACCCTGAACGCCATTACCATGGCCCGGGAAAACGGCTATACGGCGGTGATTTCGCACCGCTCCGGCGAGACGGCGGATACCACCATTGCCGATCTGGCCGTGGCCACGTCCTCCGGTCAGATCAAGACCGGTTCCATGTGCCGCTCGGACCGGGTGGCCAAGTACAACCGGCTGATCCGGATCGAGGAAGAGCTGGGCCGCGCGGCCTATCATGGCCGGAAGGAATTCGATTTTTTGAAGAAATAGGTGCGAGGTGCGAGGTGCTAGGAGCCAGGCGAGAAGGGCGAGGCGCTAGATAAAAGCACTGTGGGAGAGGCATCGTGCCCTCCGGGTAATCTCGGCCTCGGCGCATTCCAGAGTTTCTGGGATTCATCCGCTTGCCACGTCGTAGCCGGCAGGCGAAGACGGGAGGTGTGATTGGCTCGCAAGGGTCCGCAATCCGACCGGGATCATCCGGGCGGTCGCAGCGCCCGGATGTCGCCGGGCCGCCAGATCCTTCTGGCGCTGCTGGCGCTGGCGCTGGTGGTGCTCCAGGCCCGGTTGTGGATCGGCGAGGGCAGTCTGCGTCATGTCGCGCAGCTGGAAGACGAAATCGAGGCGCGGGAGCAGAAGAACGCGGAACTGCGCGAGCGCAATGAACTCATCCGCGCGGACGTGGAAAGCCTCAAGTCCGGCCTGGACACGGTGGAAGAGATCGCCCGCAAGGATCTGGGCATGATCCGCGAAGACGAAACCTTTTACCTGATTCTGGAGAACGACAAGGACACCCCGGATGACGAGCGCTAGCGCGGGCCGGCTGTTCGCCCTGGTGCCCGCCGCCGGGGCGGGCCGGCGCATGAACGCGGGCCTGCCCAAGCAGTACCTGACCCTGCGGGGCCGTGCGCTGGCTGAGCAGACGCTGCACCGGCTGTTGGCGGTGGGCCGCATTGAGCGCGTCATGGTGGCCGTGGCCGCGGATGATCCCTGGTGGCCGTCGCTGGCCGTGGCCGGGCAGGCACGCGTGGCCACCACCACCGGGGGCGCCAGCCGGGCCGAGTCCGTGCGCGCCGGCCTGGCGGCCTTGGCCGCCGAAGCCGGTGACGGGGACCGGGTTCTGGTGCACGATATGGCCCGCCCCTGTGTACGCCCGTCGGATATCGAGAAACTGCTGGCCGCCGGCGGCGAGGACGGCGCCATCCTGGCGCAGGCATCCACGGATACGCTCAAGCAGGCCGACGCTGATGGCCGGATCACGGCCACACTGGAGCGCGCAGTCATCTGGCGCGCCCAGACGCCCCAGCTGTTTTCCCTGGGGCTGTTACGTCGGGCACTGGACGAGGCTCTGCAAGCGGGCGTGGACGTCACCGACGAGGCCTCGGCCGTGGAACGGCTGGGACGGCGTCCGCTGCTGGTGGAAGGCCGTTCGGACAATCTCAAGGTGACGCAACCGGCGGATCTGGCGCTGGCGGAGTTTTATCTGACGCGTCAGGAAGAGGAGGGAGCCGGATGGGGTTCCGTATAGGGCAGGGTCGGGACATTCACCGCTTCGGCCCGGGCGAGCACATCATGCTGGGTGGCGTCCGGGTGCCTCATGAGCAGGGCATCCGGGCGCATTCCGATGGCGATGTGGTGCTTCACGCGCTCTGCGATGCTTTGCTGGGGGCGCTGGCGCTGGGCGATATCGGTGGCTGGTTTCCGGACACGGATCCGGAATGGGCCGGCGTGGACTCCACCCGGTTGCTGAAAACAGTCTACGAGCGCGTGTGCCAGCAGGGGTATAGTCTGAACAATCTGGATATCACCGTGCTGGCCCAGGCGCCGCGCGTCGCGCCCCATGTGACCGCCATGCGCGAGCATATCGCCGCCACCCTGGCGGTGTCCGGGGACGCGGTCAGCATCAAGGCCACCACCAGCGAGGGGCTGGACGCCATCGGCCGCGCGGAAGGGCTGGCCGCCGAGGCCGTGGTGCTGCTGCATGACGGCGCTTGATCCGCCGCCCGCTCTGGGCGCACCCGTGGGTTCGGCCGTGCTGCGCGAGCACCCGGAGGATTTCCGGGTAAGTGAACGCATGGGGGTGGATCTGGCGGGCGCGGGAGAACACCTCTGGGTGGAACTGCGCAAGACCGGCTGGAATACCGAGGATGTAGCGCACTGGCTCGCCCGCTCGGCCGGTCTGCCCCGCCGGGCGGTGAGTTTCAGCGGGCTCAAGGACCGGCAGGCCGTGACCCGGCAGTGGTTCAGCCTGTATCTGCCGGGCCGGCCGGACCCGGCGCTCGAGCAACCGCCGGAAGGTATCGAGATCCTGGCGTGTCGGCGTCACGCAAGAAAGCTCAACCGGGGCACGCACAGGGCCAACGCCTTCGAGCTCAAGCTGAGGCACTGGCAGGGCGATGAGCGCGCCCTGGAACAACGTCTGGACAGGATCCGGCACCGGGGTGTGCCCAACTATTTCGGTATTCAGCGGTTCGGGCGCAACGGCGACAATGCCGAACGCGCCCGCGCCTGGCTGGCGGGCACGGGCGAGGCGCCGCGCAAGCGCGCCCTGCGTGGAATCTGGCTGTCCGCGATTCGCTCGGAGCTGTTCAACCTTGTGCTGGCGGAGCGGGTGTACCGCGATTGCTGGGACCGTATGCTGGAGGGCGACGTGCTTCAGCCGGACGGTAGCCGGGGCTTGTTTCATCAGGCGGATGAGCCCTGCGCCGGCGAGCGCGTAGCCGCCGGGCAGGTGCATCCCACGGCCCCTTTGCCGGGGGCCGGGGGCATGTCATCATCCAGCGCTTGCGCCGAACTGGAAGCGCGCATCCTGGCGCCGGAAAAGACTATAATCCGGGGGTTGTCGGATCAGGGCGTGGAGGCCACGCGCCGGGCCACCCGTCTGCCCGTCACCGGGCTGGCATACGACAGGGAACAAGACGGGCCCCGGCTGTGCTTCGAGCTGCCCGCCGGCGCCTATGCCACCACGGTACTGGCGGAACTGATCCGGGTTCGGCTGTCCAATCAGGGGGGAAACGGGTCGTGAACATGAACCGCGAAGGCATCGGGATGACCTCGGCGCGTACACGCGAACGCCTGACGCAGCGCCTGCGCGAAAAGGGCATTGAGAGTGAGACGGTGCTGGAACTCATCCGCACCACGCCGCGTCATCTCTTTGTCGAGGAAGCACTGGCCCACCAGGCCTATGACGACACCGCCCTGCCCATCGGCGAGGGCCAGACCATTTCCCAGCCCTGGGTGGTGGCCCGCATGACGGAACTGCTCATTGAGCGTGGTGTGCCCGGGCGTATTCTCGAAGTCGGCACGGGGTGCGGTTATCAGACGGCCGTGCTGGCGGGGCTGGACGCGGAAATCCATTCGGTCGAGCGCGTGCGGGCCTTGCTCGACATGGCCCGGAACCGGCTTCACGAGCTCGGCCTTCACCGTGTCCAGCTCAAGCTCGCCGACGGCGGGTTTGGCTGGGCCTCGGCCGCGCCCTTTGACGGCATCATCGTCACCTGTGCCCGCGCCGAGGTACCGCAGGATCTGCTGGATCAGCTGGCCGATGGCGGCCGGCTGGTCATGCCGGTGGGCGATCAGGATGGTCAGTACCTGACGGTGGTGGATCGCGAGGGCAACGAGTTTCATCGCCAGATGCATGAGGCGGTGCGCTTTGTGCCTTTCCAGCGGGGAGTGAGCCGTTGACGCGTTTACCCGGTATCTATGCCCGGGGCATGGCCATGGGGGCCGCGGATCTGGTACCCGGAGTGTCCGGCGGCACCATCGCCTTCATTACCGGCATCTACGAGGAGCTGGTCGAGACCCTGGCCGGCATCCGGCCGAGCCTGCTGGGTATATGGTGGCGCGAGGGCACGGCGGCCTTCTGGCGCGCGGGGAACTTCGGTTTTCTGCTCGCCCTGTTCGCCGGACTAGTCACCAGCGTGGTGCTCTTTGCCGGCCTGCTATCCTGGTTGCTGCAGCATTATCCCATCCCGCTATGGGCCTTTTTCAGCGGGCTGATTGCCGCCAGTATTCCGCTGGTACTGCGCCCGGTGGGGTGGCGGCGACCGGTAGTGCCGCTGATGCTGATTCCGGGCGTGGCCCTGGCCGCCTGGATCTCGCTGCAACCCGGGCTGGGCGAGCTGGGTAATGCGCCCTGGATTTTCTTTGCCTCCGGTGCGCTGGCCATCTGCGCCATGATTCTGCCCGGCATTTCCGGCAGCTTCATTCTGGTACTGCTGGGCATGTACGCGGCCGTGCTGGCCGCGCTCGAAGCCGGCGACTGGTTGCGCGTAGGCGCCTTTGTGACGGGCATCATCTGCGGCCTGCTGGCTTTTGTACAGCTCCTGCGCTGGCTGTTGCACCGTTGGCATGACGCCGTGCTGGCGCTCATGGCCGGGTTCATGGGCGGAGCCCTGGTCAAGGTCTGGCCCTGGCAATGGGCGGCGCCGGAAACGGCCGCCGAGCGGCCCGTGTTACCCGCCACCTATGCGCAGCTCACCGGCGAGCCGGCGTTGCTGGTGCCGGCCCTGGCGGCGCTGCCCCTGGGTGTGATGGCGGCCTGGTTACTGTCCCGTGCTGAAACGGTGCATAATAATAGAGGCGCAAAAGGATAGCAGGGGGACCCAGAGGGCATAAACGCCATGCGCACCTTGGACGATCGCGGTGCGCATGGCGCACCCTACGGCTGATCCCGGAATCCGGGGCGCGCGGCGGAGGATAAGCGACAGCGTGTGGCGTTTTTGGCTCGGTGGACTTGTTTTGTTGCTGGTGGCCTGCAGCCCCAGTCGGGCGCCCGTAGTGGATTACTCCCGCGAAAGCCGTGACATTGACACCAGGGGCGCACGGGTGACTGACGGGGTCCATGAAGTCCGCGAGGGCGAAACCCTGTATTCCATTGCCTGGCGCTACGGCTGGGATTTTCGCGAACTGGCGCGCGCCAATGACATCGATCCCCCCTATACCATTTATCCGGGCCAGAAGATCCATCTGGATGCCTCCGGAGGCAGTACACAAAGCGCGGCCTCGTCTTCCTCTTCTTCCGCTTCCCCCCCTTCCGCTTCACGTGACTCGCCCTCCCCGGAGCCGGACCCAGGGTCCGCATCCCAACCGGACAATACAGGTTCTGATTCCGGTGATACGGCTTTGAATAGGGATCGCAAGGAACTGCCTTCCGGAACACCGGACTGGCAGTGGCCGGCCGAGGGGGAACTGGTGGGCCGTTTTGACGACGAGGGTATGAGTGGTCGGGGGGTTATTCTTGCCGGCCGGGAAGGGGCTCCCGTGCGCGCCGCCGGTGCGGGTCGGGTGGTGTACCGGGGCAACGGGCTGACCGGCTACGGCAACCTGCTGATCATCAAGCACAATAGCCAGTGGCTCAGCGCCTATGCGCACAATCGGCGCATGCGGGTGCAGGAAGGCACGGCTGTAGACGCGGGCCAGCGCATCGCGACCATGGGCGCGTCCGGTACCTACCGCACCCAGCTGCATTTCGAGATCCGGCGCGACGGTGAACCCGTCGACCCGGAGCCGCTGTTGCCGAAGCGTTGAAGCGATGACTCACGAACAACCCGAAAACAGGCAGCGGGACACTCACCGCTACAATCGGTTGCTGCTGGGTGCGGCCCTGGCCTCCATGTTTACCGCCGTAATCCTGATCGCTGCCAAGACCGTGGCCTGGCTGATGACCGGGTCCGTGAGTCTGCTAGCCTCGCTGGTGGACTCCATCATGGACAGCATTGCTTCGCTGACCAACTTCGTTGCCATACGCTATTCGCTGGTACCAGCCGATCAGGAACACCGTTTCGGCCACGGCAAGGCGGAAGCTCTGGCCGGGCTGGGGCAGGCGCTGTTTATCACGGGTTCCTCGGTGTATTTGCTGCTCGAGGCCATCGACAAGCTGCGTAACCCGGAGCCCATCCAGGCCAGTCACGTGGGCATTGGCGTCATGGTTTTCGCCATAGTTCTGACGGGGCTGCTGGTGGTGATTCAGCGTTATGTGATCCGCCGCACCGGATCGTCGGCCATTGCCGCCGATTCGTTGCATTACTTTTCCGATCTGGCCATGAATGTGGGCATTATCCTGGCGATTGCCGCCACGGCCCTGGGATATCACTGGGTCGATGGCGCCGCCGGCCTGATGGTGGCACTTTATATCCTTTATTCCGCCGGCCATATTGCCCATGAATCCGTGCAGTTACTGCTCGATCGGGAAATCCCGGGCGATGTGCGTGCTGATATCTCGGCCATTGTCGCCGACCACGAGCAGGCGCTGGGTTTTCACGATCTGCGTACGCGCCAGTCCGGTCATACCCAGTTTATTCAGCTGCATGTGGATATGGACCGGACCCTGCCCCTGCAACAGGCCCATGATCTGGGCGAAAGCATCGCGGCCCAAATCCGGCGCCTTTATCCACGCGCCGAGGTGCTGATCCACCAGGACCCGGTGGAAGCGCCGCCGAGCGAGCCCATAAATGGGAGGGGCAAGGGGCAAGAGGCAAGGAGCAAGAAGTAAAGGAGGGCGCCTGTGGCGCCCTTCCTTTTCTCTTTCTTCTTCAATCTTTGTTCTTTCTACTCTTCAACCTGCGGCACCTTCGGCTTGAGCGTAATCATGAGCGCCGGCAGCAACGTCAGGTTGGCCAGCAGGGCGACGAGCATGGCCAGGCCCGTGAGCAGGCCGAAGTAGACGGTGGGGTTGAAGTTGGACAACGCCAGGATGGAAAAGCCCACGATAATGGTCAGCGACGTGTAATACATGGCCTTGCCCGTGGAGCCGTGGCAGCGGCGCATGGTGGCCACATAGTCGTCGTCGCGCGGCAGTTCCTCGCGGAAGCGGTGGATGTAGTGAATGGTGTCGTCCACAGCGATGCCGATGGTGATGGCTGCGATGGTGATGGTCATCATGTCCAGCGGCAGTCCCACCCAGCCCATGAGTCCGAGTATAAAGGCGGCACTGAACAGGTTGGGCAGCATGGCGATCACCGCGATATACAGCGAGCGGAACAGCACCAGGAACATGAGCATGATGGCGAGGAAGACAAAACCCAGGGTCTTGATCTGGGAATCATACAGGCTCTGGAGCATATTGTTGTAGAGCACCATGGCGCCGGTCAGACGCACCTGCTCGCCGTCCAGTCCGAAATCGTTGCTGAGATCCGTTCGGATCTTTTGCACCAGCTGATCCCGGTTCAGATCCGGATAGGAGTCACGCACGCGCATGGAAATGCGCACCTGATCCCCATCCTCGGACATATAGGGGTCCACCAGACGTTGCTGCAGATTGTCGGGCACAAAGGTGGTCAGCAGCATGAGTTGAACATGACTGAGCGGGCCGCCATTGAGTTTCTTCGCCACCTGATAGGTGGTGGCCACGGACAGCACCTTGCCGGTTTCGGGCATGGATTCCAGGTATTCGGCAATGTCGATAAGCTTTTCCAGCCGGTCCGGGGTGTACCAGTAGGCGTCTTCGAGTTTGTTGGCGCCGCCCTGCGGATCGGCGAAGGGATCGGACCCGCCCTGGGCAAAGTCGTCCGCGAAGGGGTCACCGCCTTGTTGTTGTGCCGAGCCGGAACCGAAACCGTCGTGGGTGTCTTCGTCGTCCCAGCCGCCGCTGCCGGCACCGGCGGTGAACGCACGATCGGGCGAGGAAGCATCTTCGGGCGCATTGATAATGATATCCACGGGTGTGGTGCCGCCCAGCTTTTGATCAATGCGCAGCATGCCCTGATAGATCTCGGTATCCTCGTTGAAGTAATCGATAAAGCGGTTTTCCACCGTCAGTCTGGTGGTGCCCCAGAGTGCGACCAGGGCAATGGCCAGGCCCAGTGCCAGCACCGCCGGTGTATAGCGTCGTGTCAGCCCGGCCAGCCCCAGCGTCATGCGCCGGGTGTAATCCCGGGCGAGACGCGGCTGACCCGGCGGCAAGGGTTTCAGCAGGGTGGGGAAGAGCACCAGACTCAACACCAGGGCCACGCCGATGCCCAGGGTCATCATCCAGCCGAAATCGATCACCGGCCGGATGTCGCTGACCACCAGGGACGAGAACGCCACCATCGTGGTCAGCACGGTGTAGACGATGGGCCGGACCATGTGCCGCAGGGTCTCGCCCACCAGCCAGCGCTGATCGCGGTCCGGGTTTTCCGCGTGCAGTTCCCGGTAACGCACGGTCAGGTGGATGGTGATGGACAAAGTGATGATCAACAGCAGGGAGATGAAGTTGGAGCTGATCACCGTCACTTTCCAGTCCATGAAGCCCAGCCAGCCCACGACCCAGAGCACGGTGAGCGCGCAGCAGGTTAGCGGCACGGCCACCCAGCGGGGCCGGCGGAACACCGTCCAGAGCGTGAGCAGGATGAAGGTCAACACCCCCAGGCCGAAGGTACGGAGATCATCGCGGATAAAGCGAATCATGTCCGAGGCGATCATGGGCACGCCGCCCATGAACAGGCGGGCTTCGTCGCGGTAGTCCCCCATGATGTCGCGCATGGTGGCAATGGTGTCCGCGGTGCGCTGTTGTTGTTGCGTGTTGTAGTCGCTGAATGTCTGTTCGACACGTTCGAGTTTTCGTTGGCCGGTTTCATCCAGATCGCCCTGGCGCTGCTGCGCGCGCAGTTTGTTACGCTGTTCCAGTAGCCGGTGATAGCGCTGATCCCGCTCAAAGTTCACCAGCAGGGCCGTGGTTTTGCCGTCTCGGCTCACCAGCAATTCGCGATAGAGCGGATTCTCCCGGGTGAATTCGGCCCGGGCACTGTCGAGATTGACATCGTCGTCGAGCAGCGTGCGGTAGCCGTCCGTGAGCTCCTGGAACTCCACCGGCGGACTGAACAGCAAGGGCACATCCAGCAGCGAATACACCGAGGCGACCCGGTCCACCTCCACAAGATCATTCCGCAGTGCGCGCACATGCTTGAGGCTGTCGCGCTCGAACAGGCCCTGTTCGCGGGGCGTATAGGTAATAATCAGAAAATCGCTACCACCGTACCGTTCGGCCACCTCGCGGTAGTAGGCGAGGTCCTTGTCGTTTTCCAGCGTCAGCGAATCCGCCGAGGCATCCAGATGAAAGTTCTGCACCTGCCAAGCCGCCGCGGCGCTGATAAGCAACAAAACCGCGAGCGCCCAGATCGGGCGATCCAGCACCAGACGCTGATAGAGACGGAAAAGACGATGTTTCATGAAAGGTCCGGGTCGTTAACGAGTGGCGTATGCAAATGGATCCTGATGCAACCGCTGGTTCATGCCTGAACCAGGGCGTGCCGCTCCTAAAACATGGATGCCAGCTCACGCGCAAAGCGATCATTGAAGCGCCGGATCCAGCGGCCCACGGGCCAGAGCATGAGGGTAAGCGCGCCCTCGGACCATTCCTCGTGGTGAATACGACAACGGTCATCTTCCACGGGGACGAAGGTGAAGCGATGCTGGAGGCTGGCCATGGGCAGCCGGATGCCCCAGGTAATCTGGCGGTTGGGCTCAAAGGTGAGAATTTCCACCAGCAGCGGCACCGGGGGCAGGGGCACTCCGGGCAGGCGGGGCATGAAGACCAGAAAACGCGAATTTTCCCAGTCGCGGCCCAGCAGGCGGGCATGAGCAATCACGCTGGACCAGTCCTGCCAATCGTCGATGCGCGTGAAGAAACGAAAGGCTTGACGCGCGGGTGCCTCCGCTTCGGTGACCAGATCGGTGTAGTAACGCTTGAGCATGAAAAACCTCCCCCGCAATTAGCAGGCTGTTGATAAACCCCGTGTGCGCTCAGGCTTTCAACAGCCTGCTGGCGTGCCAAGGGTACCGGTCGCCACGGTGTTAAGCCAGCCTGCCCGGCGGTTTCGGCCTTCCCGCGGCCGGCTTGGCGTGCCCGGAAAATCCGGTATAGGCTTGCAGGCATTGCTCACCCACGACAGCCCCGCGCCGGGGCCGGGAAACCGTCATGCCGACCGGATTGCTGCCCGCTTCCATACTGCCGGGTTTGCTGGAAATCGCGCTCAAGAGCCGTCTCCATGTGCAGGCGCTGTTCGACCGCGCCGGCATCGACCCGGACGCCGTGGGCCGGGCGGATTGTTATATCACCTATGAACAGCTCGACACCCTGCTAAGCACCGCCTTTCGGCGGGCGGAAGATCCCTTTTTCGGCATTTCCGTGGGCCGTGACAACCATTACAACACCCTGGATGTGCTGGGTAATCTCATGGCCACCAGCAATACCCTGGCGGCTGCCCTGGAGTACCTGCTTCAGTACAAGGATTTGCTGGTGCCCTATCTGCATTTCCAGCTGCACACCGGGGATGAGGGGGCGGTACTGTCCTGCAGCGCCACGGACGAGCTGGGCTTTACCCGCATGCGTACGCACAACGAAGTGGTGCTGGCCACCATCGTCTCCATTGCCCGCTCCCTGCTGGGCGGCGACATGGGCTTGCGCCGGGTGCGCATGCGCCATGGCGAGCCGGCGGATCTGTCCGTCTACCGGGATTTCTTCGGCGTGCCCCTGGAATTCGATTGTCCGCGCAACGAGGTGGTCATGGCACCGGAAAAGTTCGCCGAGCCGCTGCCCACCGCCTATCCGCGTTATCACGAACGGTTGCGGCGGCTGGCGGACGAGCGTCTGGCCGGGCTCGGCCGGGCTCACGGCACGGCCGGACGGGTGACGACCCTGCTGCAGGAGCGCATGGGCCGGGCCCCCATGGACGTGGACGCCATTGCCGCGGCGTTGAACATGACCGCGCGCACCCTGCAGCGGCGTCTGCGCCGCGAGCACACCACCTTCGCCCGGCTGCGCGATCGGGTCCGCCATGAGGCGGCCCGAGGCCGGCTGGCGGCGGACGAGTGCGACATGGAGCAGCTCGCCCGGATGCTGGGCTTTTCGGACACGGCCAATTTCTACCATGCCTTCCGCCGCTGGGAAGGCTGCGCGCCCGGCGCCTACCGCCGCCGGGCGCGGGCGGGGTAGTCCGTCTTCAGCCCAACGCCTTGCGGATAAACCCGGATTCCTTCTCGATGTGCTGCTGGAAAGCCGCGCGTGCCTGAATGCGTTCCACATAGGCAGCCAAACGGGGCCAGCGGTCGGCGTCAATCTCTTCGCCGCCGTGCTGCATATTGGTGAACTGGCTGACCATGGCGATATCCGCAACTGTAAGGCGTTCGCCCACGAAAAAGTCGTGTTCGCCGAGCTGTTCTTCCAGATAGTCCAGGTGCGGCGGCAGGGCCTCGGCACAGGCCTGCTGAACCGCTTGCTCGTCGCAGTCCCGGCCCAGCAGCCGCATGACCACGCGGTTGCGGAAGATCGTGCGGGTGCAGTTCACGCCCAGCTCCTCGTCGGCGTATTTCTCGAACCACAGCGTCCGGGCGTATTCGTAGTCGTCGTCCGGGTAAAGCGCCGGCTCGGGGAAGCGACGCTCCAGATAGGCGCAGATCACCGCCGAGTCGGCCAGCACCCGGTCGCCGTCGGCGAGTGCCGGAATCCGCATGAGCGGGTTGATGGCCCGATAGTCCGGCGGCGGATCATTGGGATCGATATGCACCGGCTCGTATTCCACCCCCTTTTCGTCGAGAAAGACGCGGACCTTGCGCACAAAGGGCGACAGCGCCGCGCCGTAAATCTTGAGTGCCATGCGAGAACTCCGTGGACTGATAACGGGCGTATATCAGCACTCCAGCGCCGCCCGGTCAATGCGTGAACGACGAGTCCTTGATTTCTGGCCGCCTGCCGCCTACACTTTGCGCCGTTTTGCGGGACCGGCGACAGCCGTGGCCGAAGCACCGGTTTGTCCCCTTCGTCTAGTGGTCCAGGACACTGCCCTTTCACGGCAGTAACAGGGGTTCGACTCCCCTAGGGGACACCAAAAAGTGTCGCTTGAGCGACTGCATGAATGATCCCCGTGGGGGAGTCGAACCAACCTTACAGGGGTTTGACCACCGGCTTCGCGAGAAGCCGAGTGGAACGCAGGAGCGAAGCGAGTGCGGCCCCGAAGGGGTGAGGCGCGTAAGCGCCGAATACTCCCCCGGGGAAACCAGAAGCAGTGTCGTTTCGGCGACCAGCGCCTCGAAGCTTCGGGGCCGATACTTCCTTTCAAAAAAAGCGGGAATAGCTCAGTCGGTAGAGCGCAAGCTTGCCAAGCTTGAGGTCGCGAGTTCGAACCTCGTTTCCCGCTCCATTTTCTTCCTGGCATCTTTGTCATCTTTTTTTTGCGTAAAAGACCAGGACATTCGACGCCTGCCCTGGTTGGAATCAATTCTGCGGCGGGACTGGCTGGCTTGAGCAGTTAACAGCCTGTTACCGGCTCGGGATTTTCCAGACGAACGACAAGCAAAGAGACAGCCAGACTCAGCTGGTGTGACACGGGTCCCCTATATGGATTCAGGGAAATCGGAGCCGACAGTGCTTCGGGCCTGGTCCGCGCTCAGAAGCTGAGCCCGACACGCAAACCCGCGCGCAGGCTGATACTGCGGGGTTCGGTGACCGCCAGGCCGCCGCCTGCGGTTCGGGTGTTGGAGCGGCTGAAGCCCCAGGTGGCCAGCCAGGGCTCAACGCGCAGGCGAGAGTCATTGTTCAGTTCGCGGCTGGCCGTGTAGCGAATCCGGCCTCCGAGGTTGTCGCCCAGCCGCAAGCGGGTATCGTTCAGGTTGCTGCCCTGGAGGCCGGACAATTCCACGAAGATCGATCCGTTGACAACGCCATACCCCAGGGCGGCTACTTCGTGGCCCCAGCGCTGGCCCCGAGGGCGCTGCCAGACATGACGCAGGCCGGCGCCCACTTCCTTCCAGCGATAGATTTCGTAAATGCCCTGAACATTGCCGGTATCCTGGATATCGCGGTCCCAGCGGTTGAGCGCCAGGCGCAGGAAGGGCCCCCATTGCCGCCGTTCCGGGTTCAGCCAGAAACCCGGCTCGGCGGACGCCGAGATCAGCCGGGTTTCGGTGTCAGTCTGCACTGGAGTGCCGCTCTGGGTTTCGCCGTCATAGTGCACCATACCCCGCTGCAGGGACAGGTTCACACGGGCGAACAACTTGTCTCCGTTCGCGCGAAGAGCGCCCTGAATACCGGGTAGAAGACCCCGCTCATGGTTCAGCTCCCGGTCATTGCGGTCGAACTCCCGGTAATCGAAGAACACGGGAGAGGCCGCAAGCGTCCACTCCAGGTTCCGCAGGTCCGCCCGGGCCGGTTCGGCGGCCCAAAGCAACAAACCCAGGCTGGCACCAAGCATGAAAACCAACGAGCGCATGACGGTCCTGCAACGGTAGAGGCGGAAGATGCACTCAAGGCTAGGCGCTTTGCCGTTTCCGGTCCAGCCACATCAGCAGCCCGGGCAGGAAGGCGAAGTCGAACACCAGCGCCACCACAATGGTGATGGCGACAAGCATGCCCATGATGGCATTCACCTGGAAGTGTGACGCGGCCAGCACCATGAAACCCGCGGTGAGCACCAGCGTGGTGATGACCAGGGCATTGCCCACCGTATCAAAGGCATAGCGGATCGCACCGGCGGGCTCATACCCTTGGATGCGTCGTGCGCGCAAGTACTTGCTGAGAAAGTGCACTGTGTCGTCCACCACAATGCCCAGACTCACCACAAAGATCAGAGCCACGGCCAGATTCACCTGGCCGTGGAAATGGCCCCAGAGGCCGATGGTGATCAGCGCCGGAATGGCGTTGGGCAGCACGCTTAACAGACCCAGCTTCCAGGAGCGCAGGGCCAGCATGAGTACCAGCATGATCAGCACCACGGCCACTACATTGCCGGTAAACATGGAGTCGATATTGCGCTGCCCCATGTGCGCGAACATGATCGAGGTGGACGATCCGGGGGTGGCCTCTACCTCCGGAATATGGTCGGCGAGCCATTGGCTGTAGCGTTGTTCCGCCGTGATCACCTCATGGGGCGCCTTGCCGCGCAAGCGGATATCGATGCGTAGCGCGGATTTGTCGCTGTTCATCAACGTGTTCAGATCCAGCCCCCGGGGCAGTGAGAGTTCGTAGAGCAGCAGGTACTGCGCCGCCAGCTGCCGGTTGTCGGGGATGCGGTACCAGTCGGGATCATCGCCGTGCATGTTCTTGTTGAGACGCTGAATGACGTGGGTGTAGCTGTTGACGTGAACGACGCCGGGTTGCTCCTCCAGCCAGTCCACAAAGCGTTCCACCTTTTTCAGAAAGGCCGGGTTGTTGATGCCATTGCTTTCGTCGCTGTCCAGGGCATAGCTGATGCGGTCGAAACCGCCGATATGCTTTTCATAGCGTGCGGCGGCGCGTGGAAATTCCACGGTATCGTCAAAGTACGTCTGGGGACTGTCGTTGAGTTCGTTGCGGGTGACGCCGGTCAGTGCCAGCGCGGCGAGGATCAATGCGCCCCAGAAGCACAGCCGGCGATGGGTGATGATGCTGTCGGCCAGCGCACGCATGGCGGTGCTGCTGGTGGTGCCGTCACGACCGCGCGTGTTGCCCGTGATCCAGCCGGTGAGCGCCGGCAGCAGGGTGAAGGACAGTAGCAAGGCCGTGGCCACGCCGATGGCGGTCAGCGTGCCCAGATGGCGCATGGGCGGAGTGTCGCTGAAGTTCAGGGCCAGAAAGCCGATGCCGGTGGTCACACTCGTGAGAAAGACCGGCTGCAGATTGATATCCAGACTTTCGTCGATCGCCTCGAGGCGTTGCAGGCCGGAACTGCGGGCGTGCAGCCAGGAAAACAGGATATGCACACAATCGGCCACGGCGATGGTGAGGATAATGGTCGGGGCGATGGCCGTGGCGGCGTTGAGGGAAATACCCAGCCAGCCGCCGACCCCCATGGCAGCGGCGCTGCTCAACCCGATTACCACCATGGTGGCACCGGCTGCACCGAGCGCGGTGCCGATTTTTGCACCCACCAGCGCAAAGAGGGCCCACAAGGCGGCAAAAAGCAGGGCAAACATGATGGGGGTGAGCACGGTGGCGTCATGCACCGTCATTTCGTTGAAGGTATTGTTGATGGTCTGCTGGCCGAAGATCAGGATCTCGAGGCCGGGGTAGCGTTGCTCGAAGTCGGCGCGCAGTTCACGGGCATGATCCACGATCCGGGCCGTGCGTTGTTCGTTACCTTCTTCCTCGGGCAGCACCACCCGTACATTGACCATGGTCGCCCGGCCTTGCTTGCCCACCAGGTTGTTGACCAGCAGGGGTTCCCGAAGCGCGATTTCGCGGCGTTCGGCAATGGCCTCGGAGCTCATCTGCTCCGGGTTTTCAAAAAGCGCTTCCACCGTGAGCTGATCGCCCTGGGCATGGGTATGCTGGTGATTGGTGATGGAATCCACGCGGTTGGAAAACGGCATGCGCCAGCCGGCTTCCGTGAGCTCGTCCACGGCCGTGAGGGTTTCCCGGGTGAAGACATTGCCGTCGTCGGGGGCGACGATAAAGGCAATGGTCTCGGTGCTGGTAAAGGTGTCCTCAATGTATTCGTTGGCCTGGAGGTAGGGGTTGTCGTCGTCGAAATAGATCTTGTAATCGGCTTCAATTTCGCTGTAGCGCAGGCCATAGCCCATCAGGGCCACCAGCGCCAGTGACAAGATGGCCAGCAGCAGGCGGTTCCGGGTCAGCCAGGCGGCCAGACGCTGGTTCATGGCGCCTCCGGTTGTGCGGTTTCGGGCAGCTGGGTGCGCACGAAGGCATGGATGTCTTCGATCACTGCAGCGTAATCACATTCATGGGACAACGGGTGCCAGCCAGCACCGTCGAGCACGACATGCATCATGCCGTGCAGCTGACTCTCCAGCGAAGCGATGCCGGCGCGCCGGCACAAGGCCGGGTCGGCATTGCCCAGGACATAGCTACCGAAGACCAGGCTCCAGAGTCCGAAACTGAGCGGGTCCGGGTCCATGGGCAGTTCGGGCAGATCCCCTGCCTCGCGGGCCTCGCCAAAGAGTTCGCGCAATACCTGAAAGAGCTGTTCCTGGGCCTGCTCAAGCTTGTGCCAGTGTTCGGGACTGGCTCGGTCGCTCAGTGGTCCGCTGACCAGGGCGATCAGCAGACGGAATTCCTCGGGATGGCTATGGGCATAGTACTCATAGGCGATCAACGTGGCCAGCAGACGGGCCCGGCTGCCGCCCGGGTACTGGCGCGCGCGCTGCAGGAGCATGGAAATCTCGGCCATGCGCCGGGTGGTTAGCGCGCACAACAGGTCTTCGCGGCAGGAGAAGTGCTTGTACAGCGTGCCCTTGGCGTATTCGGATTTCTCCGCCAGGCGTTCCATGGTGATCGCGTCGCGGCCCTGTTCCAGCAACAGATCCGTGGCCAGATCCAGCATCTGTTCCTCGCGTTGCTGGAATTCGCGCGCGCGACGTTCCCGGGTGCCCATTTTGACGTTCCAGTCATTTTATGACGCAACGTCACAGTCTAGGCCGCGGGGGCCGGTGGCGGCAAGCCCGGCGGGGGCGTGTATACTGTGTATCCATGACCAGCCTGCACCCCTTACTGGAACCGGCACTGGACCGGCTGCCC
>Ga0207714_1000441_pt1 | contig 28911 bp, 17 predicted proteins | sample PonA232FremontCA_2_FD_187270 | JGI IMG/M metagenome (GOLD analysis project Ga0207714, IMG submission 187270) | Marine sediment microbial community from Fremont, CA, USA - Pond A23 Sediment 2 (SPAdes) | ecosystem: Environmental > Aquatic > Marine > Unclassified | place: USA: Fremont, California...
CAGAGAGCACAGAGGAAATGAAGAGAGATCCGGCTACAAAAAAAGTCATTGGCTGTACGTTAGAAGTCCACCGTGCGTTGGGTCCGGGGTTGTTAGCCGCACACAGATCAAGGCGGGGCTTCTGATCAATTTCAACGACCGAAGGCTCGCAGATTGCACCCACAGCGTTTCAAGCCCTAGTTTCTCTGTGGTCTCTGTGATCTCTGTGGTGAAAAAAGCCGTAACGGAGAATACACAAAGTTTCATCTTCTCGGGTTACAATTCACAATCAATTCAACAAGTTGAACACACTTCATGTAAATAACACGCCAAAACAGGACGGTGCGGCTAGAGGTTTAGTTTCTTGGCCACCTCCGCCACTCGCGCGCCCAGCTTGGCCCCGTTGTCCCGGGCGGTCTCGTCCGGGGCCCCGACGCAGGCGGTTCCGTAGTGCCCGGTCGCGCTCAGGGGATCCCCGGAGATGAGCATCCCGTAGATGAGCATGGCCTGGATGATGGAGAACATGGCGGTCTCCTTGCCTCCGGTGGCATCACCGGATGTGGCGAAAGCCGCCCCGACCTTGCCCTCCATCTTCTTCCGGATCCCGATGAACTCGTCGAACATCCGCTTCATATCCGCGGCCATGAGCCCGAAATAGACTGGCGACCCCGCAATGATCCCGCTCGAGGCCAGAAAATCGTCCTTTTTCACCGCCGCCGTGTCCCGGAGTAGCGCCTTGGCCCCGTCCACGGAGTCCACTCCGCTGGCTATGGCCTCGGCGAGCTGTTTCGTGTTCCCGGTGCGCGAATAATAGACAACCGTGATCTGCATAACCGCCTCCTCTTTGGATTGCATTCAGGACGATCATATCCCTTGGCTCCGCTGACGTCGACAAGGTGCTCCCTAAAATGTATGCTTCTTTTTTCGATTGATCCATTCCTTAGCAATAGCCAGTTGCAGAAAGCCATTCCTTGAATAACATGAACGATTGGAGAGCAACGCGGTTAGTGTTTGCTTTTAATTTCGAAAAATTGTAGGATAGTATCAGAATAAGGAAAAATCAAACAGGAATCGTGGATTTATGAGCAACATCGTACAGCTCAATATTACAGGACCGGAATCCCCTGATCACATCAATAACGTCCTTCAGACCCTTTCCATGTACAACGTTACCATCCTGGATATCAATCAAGCTGTTGTCTACGAAAGCCTCTCTTTCTCCCTTCTCGTGGAGTTGCCCCATCAGGAGGAGAACGAGGAGTCCGTGCTCAAGGACGTGCTCTACCAAAGCCACAATCTCGGTCTGCATATGGAGTTCCGCGCCATCAGCAGCGAGGAGTACGAGGGATGGCTCAGGAGCGGGAGACGGAAGCGCTATACCCTGACCATCCTCGGGCCCACTCTGACCGCGCGGCACATCGCTGGCATCACCGAGCTCCTACGGCACGTCGGCCTGGAGATTTCCTATACTCACCGCCTCTCCGCTCGACGTCCCCTTTCGGATTCTGGCACCGGTCCCACCTGCATCGAGCTGGACCTGCACGGTCCGGCTGTGGACATCTCCTGGCTGCGGCAGAAATTTCTGGCGCTTTCCCAAGACTTTGGAATCGACATCGGAATCCAGGAGGACACTCCCTACAGACGCCACAGACGATTGATCGCCTTTGACATGGATTCCACCCTGATCCGGACCGAGGTCATCGACGAGTTGGCCAGGCGGGCCGGAGTGAGCCAAGAGGTCTGCCGAATCACGGAGAGGGCTATGAACGGCGAGCTGGATTTCAAGCAGAGCCTGATCAGCCGAGTTGCCCAATTGGAGGGATTGCCCCGGGCCGAGCTGGAGCGGGTGGCCCGGGAAATGCCCCTGACGGATGGAGCACAGCGCCTGATCCGCAACCTGAAGATCCTGGGCTACAAGGTGGCCATCATCTCAGGAGGGTTTTCCTTCTTCGGCAGACACCTGCAGAACCGCTTGGGAATCGACTACGTCTTTGCCAACGAGCTGGAAATCGAGAACGATCAGCTCACAGGCCGGGTTTGCGGGGAAATCGTGGACGGGGAGAAAAAGGCCGAGCTCCTGCAGCATTTGGCGGACAAGGAAAACATCTCCCTGGAGCAGGTCATCGCGGTGGGCGACGGGGCCAACGATCTCCCCATGCTCGATCTGGCGGGGCTGGGCATCGCCTTTCGGGCCAAGCCCATGGTCCGGGAGGGCGCCAAGCAGGCCCTGAGCAACGTGAGCCTGGACTGCGTGCTCTATTTCCTGGGGTTGCGGGATCGCGAGGCCATGGCCTAGCTAAGTGATGGGATGGAAACTCACCCATCTACTGCGTCGCTGCAAAATTTGTGAAGTCCTCATGTATTCATATACACTGCGGTTCACAATTTTTTTGCTCCTTGTATATGGGCAAGTTTCCATCCCATCACAGTTTTCGGTCAGACACGGGCTCATGGAGTGTACCCAGTAAAGACCCCTCGACTACAAATCCTCCCGGATCCGATCCGCGAGCCCCCTGTTCAGGCGCAGGACCTTTTCCGCGTGCTCGCGGCTCAAGGAGCCCGTACCGCAGCTCGGTGTAATCAAGGATTGCCGCATCAACTGCTCCCCATCCAGCCCGGACTGCTTCCGCAGGGCCTCGAACTTGGACCAGAACTGAGAGGCAAGGGACTCCACGCTTTCCTTGTCGATATCCTCGGGCTCCATGGTGGGCACCATCCCCCAGGCCAGTATCTTGCCCGCGTCCAGAAAACGCCGCAATTCGTCGGAATACAGCAGCAGCTTGTCGAAATAGGAGTAGGCGTCGAAGCTGAGGATATCCGCGTCCGAGTCGAGCACCAGGGACCAGTCCGCGTTGGCGCAGACATGGACTCCGGCCAGGCCGCCCCTGGTATGCACCTGTTCCGTGATCTCGGCGAAGCTGCTCAACACGTCCTGCTTGCTGATGCTGATGAATTCCGAAGAGCCGAATCCGGCCAGGGCCGGCTCGTCCAGGAACAGGATCACCGGGACGTCGAAACGGGCGAGCTGCTCCACCTGCCACCCCGCCTTCAGGGCGAGCAGCTTGATCGCTGCGTCGCGCAACTGATCGTCGAAAAAGAGCGCCTTTTGATCCTGGTCCTTGACCCCTGTGGCAAAGGTGATCGGACCGGTGATCTGTCCCTTGACCCCGCTCAGGGACGGGTTGTGCGCCTCAAGGGTCCGCACAAGGGTATAGAATCCCTCCGCTCGATCCGACTCCAGCTTGAAGCGCGTCTCTCCAAGGGATCGACCACCTTCGGTAACCGCCATGTATTCCTCGTAGAAGGCGAGCAGCTCCTGCTCGAAATCCTCCCCGGAAGTGCTCACATAGTCCTTGTCCCCTTCCCTGCGATATCCCGGTAGCCCGGGGAGAAACTGGGCCATCATCCCTTCGTCCCTGTATGTCGGCAGCTGGACCCAGAGTGGTATTTCCGGTGTGGATCCGAGCACCAGATCCGTTGCCTCCTGATGGTCCTGGTAGGGGATGCTGCCGATGAGCACCGGCAGACAATCCGCTTGCAATCGATATGTCATATCCGCGAAACCTGCCTCATCATGTTGTTTGCCTGATTCGCCGGTTCCCCTGCATATAGGGGGTCAAAACAACGCGAGGGGGCCCGGAATCGGACCCCCTCGCGGAGTAGCGGATCGGGGCTTCGCGTTGTAGACGGGACGCGATGCCTCCCGGAATCCGCTTTTGGAGCGACTAGACCTTGCGTAAACAGAAGATCCCCCAGGTCAAATGGCCATATTGTCCGCCCACAACCCAGTTGCGCAGCCCGTCCTTCATGTGGTCCAGATACTTGCGGGTCACGCCCTTCTGTTTGAGCTCGGGCTCCCGAGCCTCTGTCTCCTCCAGGATCTTGGCGTAGTGATTGACCAACTGCGGAGTCAGGTCCTCGAAGGCCACGTACTCCAGGCCAAGCTCCTTGGCCGTATTCACGTAGTATCTCTGCGTGGCGAGTGATTCGAGGTGGATCCGCTTCAGGATGGGCTGCAAAAATTCCTCGTACGCGTCCTCGGTCTGCATGGGGTCGGTGAAGATGAATTCACCGCCCTTTTTCAGAACCCTGGCCGCCTCGGAAAACACCTGCCTTCGGTCAGGACTGTGCAGAATGGCGTCCTGGGACCACACAACATCGAAGGAGGCGTCCGGATAGGGCACATTCTCGAAGTTACCGTCCACGACGTCGATCATGTGCTCCAGTCCCTGCTCCCTGTTCTTCTTCCTGTGCAGGTTGTTTTCCGCTTCGCTCAGATTGAGCCCCACAACCATGCAGCCGTATGTTTCGGCCAGATAGCGGGCCGTGCCACCCATTCCGGAACCGAGATCCAGAACCGTGGTGTTTTCGCCCAGCTGGCTGCAATAGTGGGCCATGTGTCCAATGGTCCGGCGGCTGGCCTCGAAAACGGAATCCTCGGGCGTGCGATAGATCCCGAGATGGTGCTCTTCTCCACCCCAGACGGTGTGGTAGAAGGTGTGGGCGTCGTGGCTGTCGTAATAGCTCTTGGCAGTCTCGATAACTGCAGTTTGTCCGTTACTCATGTTCGTTCCTCCTTGTTGGGGTTCGGCTGGTTCGGCGTGTTCCGCTGGCATCTTTCGCCGCATGACTGCCACGTCTTTTTGCGGAACAGCCGGGCCGCTGCAATTGCCTTGGCTAGCGGCCCCGTTCCAGGAAAACGGCATTCAGGCCATTTCCCTGAGGAACCAGCGCTGCTGAATCTGTTCGCCTGAGCTGAGAAGATAAAAGGATCCCCCATCGTAGGGGCCGTGGAGGATCTTTTCCAGATAACGGGTATCAGCCCGGACCTCGACAAGCTCCATGCCGAAGAAGTCCGCGTTTTCCCGCGCTCTGGCCCGTAGGGTTGCTCTGTCGCCTGTCCCGGTATCGATGAACACAAACCGCGTGTAGTGCCTGAGCTCCTCGCGCATTCCCCATTCCGCCATTTCCCGACCCATTCTGGGAACGTATTCCTCTTCCATCATCCCCAGGGGATCTTTGTTCCTTTCGATCCAAGAGTGGGTCAGGTAGTAGCTTCCGGGGCAGTGACGGCTCAAGCGGTTGTATTCCTGGATGGATCCGAGGAAGAGAGCCACGCAATCGTGGGCCTTGGTCACCGCAAGCCCCTGCTGGGGCGCGGTGACCCCCACGATTCCATTGGAGCAAAGGCCGTAGCCCAGAACGATCTGCTCCGCCCATTGGGCAGCCTTGTCCACCTCGTCCTGAAGCATTCCAGGCAACAAATGGGGAGTGCGGTGCATGTCCTGCTCCAAATAGACAACATGCACACCCTCGCTGCCTGGATCCCGCAATCTCTCCAGTTCCGGCTCGAACACCGAGCAGGCAATGATCGCCCGCGGCGTGCGCGGCCTTATGACTTTATCCGCGCTGGCGATCATGAACAGTTCATTTCTATTAGTAACAGGAAATTGAAAATATTTCAAACCCTGCGTTGTTTCAAAAAGTTCAAACTCTTATGCAGGCTCACTGCACCCCGATGAAACGCGAGGTGATTTCGCGGGGAGAAATTCGACCTTGTCCATTCATCCCCATCGCTTGAAGGGCTCAGCGACCTGCCTGCCAAGATCTTCTTGGCTCCTCTGCTATTCCAATGCTCCGGATCGATAGGCATCCAGATAGTTCATACAGAAGTTGTCCCGTCCGGCCAAGACCTCGGCTGAAAGAATATTAGCCATCAACTTCCTATCCAGTGGATTGATTATAGCGCAATCCAGTCCCTTGAGAACCCCCATAACAGCAAAGTTCTGATTCAAAAGTTGCCGCTTGGGCAGCCCGTAGGAGATATTGGACAGGCCGCAGATGGTGTGGACCCCGTCCAGCTCGGTCATGATCCGCTCGATGGCGTTCAAGAACTCCACTCCGTAGCGATCGTTTGTGGAAACAGGCTGAACCAGGGGATCGACGTAGATGTTCTCCTTGCGAGCCCCCTTCTGCACCAGGGAATTGACCAGCTCCTCGGCTATGGCGAAGCGGTCCTGGGCGGACTCGGGCATGCCCTTGTCGCTCATGCACAGAGCGACCACCTTGCACTCCCTGGTCGTCACAATGGGCATCAGGGCATTGTATCGCTCCGACTCCAGAGAAATGGAATTGATCATGGGAGTGCCCTTGTGCAGCTCCAGCGCGGTTTCCACAACCTCGGGGTCCGGGCTGTCGATGCAACAGGGAGCGTCAACCACCTGCTGCACGGTCTGGATCAGCCAGTTCATGTACTCCTTTTCCTGCCCCACAAAGGTCCCGGCATTGACATCGATGTAGTGAGCCCCGTTGTCCCGCTGTTGTTTCGCTGTTTCCTGAATGTAATCGGTATCAGCGGACTTGATCGCTTCACCGATCTTTTTCCTGCTCGAATTGATGAGCTCGCCCACGATTTCCATATGTGCCTCCCTTGATCAGATGATCCCCTGCCGGGCAAACCGGCAGGATCTTCGGTTTATGGGCCATGCCGTCGACTGAATGCCTCGCCTCAACCCGACTGTTTTTGACGCGGCCGCAGGACAACTGTGGCTTAATCCTTTCGCCGGGTCAGGGTGATGGTCTTTTCCAGCTCCTCCGCCAGGGATTCCAGGTCGCGGCGCAGGGAGTCGCCGTCCACCTGCCGCGGGACCTCGATCTGGATGCGCATGCTGAGCTGTGGGGCGCGATTCGCGGATGCGCTTTCCACATCGGTTCTCATCTGCAGGATATTGATCTCGCGAGAGGCCAACAGACGGGATATGCGGTAGACGATTCCCGCCTTGTCCTCTCCGCGTACGCGGATATCATAATGGGGTCGCACCCTGGCCTGTCTGGATCGCTCAATATCCCCTTCCCGCAGGGGGAAGACATGGACCGCCAAATCCTTGTCCCTGCCCAGTGCCTCGCACTGCTCCTGCAGTTTCCCGGAGGCCTCCTCGCCACTCAGGCTCACCTGGATCATCAGGCTGAAGTACTCACCCAGAAGGGTCATGAAGGAGTTTTCAATGTTCCCCCCCGCGGTGAAGACGGCCTCGCTGATCTCGGCGACCACTCCCGTGCGATTGCTCCCCACGGCGGAGAGCATATACTGCTGTTGCATGCTTCGCCTCGACGTTGCTTTCCCTTCGCGCTTGCCGAAAACGGGAGCTCCGCTCCCCAAGAGCCGCACCCATTTCCGTGCCACACAGGATCCGGAGATGTCCCGAGATGTTTTCCTTCCGGAAACGAGCTGGTCTTTCTTGTGCGCAAAAAAAGGGTGGTGTTAGAATCCTCGATTTCCCGGCTTCTTGTTTTCAAAGAAGTGGATCCTGCCTCCGCAGGAAAGGGGAATTTTCCGGACGGAAACAGGCTAGCCGAACTGCTCGGAAAGCCTGGGATTGCCCACAGCCCTGGCCTGGATGCGTTCCAGGGCCCCTTCGATCCGTTCCTCCGTGCGCAGCTGAGGGTCTTCGGCACCTGCCTCCTCGGCAGCCTCTCGAGCGGCCCGGGTCACGGACCTGAGGGCAAAGCGCCTGGCCTCCTCCAGTTCCATAAAGGAGTTGGCCTCGGCCTCGAACTGAACCATGTAGGCACGGCCCTGCTCGCTTTCCTGAACGTAGACCAGGGCCTCCTTGTCCACAATGACCGAGCCGGCCACGGCCCCAACGGCATTGGCCACATGGGGATGCTGCGGGAGCTCGAAGCGCGCGCGCAGCCTTTCCGCCATCCGGCTCACGAATATTTCCGCTGGAGCGCCGATTCCGATCAACGGATACCTGCTGGCGATGCTCACTGCGAGATGGGGATTGTCCGGATTCAAGCCCTGGCTGACCAGCCACTCGCCCCATTTGCCGTCCACTTCCTCGGGCAGGCCGGAGCTGATCTGCCGAGCCAAAAAAATGATCGCTTCACGGCTCATCCGGGCCACGATATGTCCCAGGATCCGATCCGCGAAATCCTTGGCCCGGACTCCGTGAATACGGGTGATGTACTTCAGGGCCTGCGTTGCTGCCCGCTCATCCCCGATCTCCAGCTCTCCCTTGAAGTGCAGCAGGTCAGTCGGAGTGAGCGCTGCCTGGCCGATCAATCCCTTGTCCGCAAGCTCGGCTATGGGGAGCTGGACCGAGTGGTTCAGCTCCAGCTTGGACAGGACAGTCTGGACATTGCAGGGCCCCTTCTGCTGAAGGAGCTCGATCAGGGCCGTCTTCTTGGGGTCCCCGTCCACTTCCGTTCCAGGCTCGAGATCCCGAGCCAGGAAAAGATATTCCATTCTGGCCTGGCTCCCGGCGCTTCGTTGCCTGTCCGCTGCAGCGACGATTTCCTCCCCCACACGGGGATGGTTCATCGCTAGTCTGGACAGGGGGACCACGCGCTCGGGGCCCACTTGAAACTCGTCAGCTGAGGTCACACGTATCCTGCTGTCGCACCCGATGCACACGGTCCGAATACGCGCCGCCTTGACCGCTGTCTCGATATGCCCGACCCTGGCCCCTTGGTCACTCACTGCGATCGCGCCCTCCTCGATCAGGGCCATGTCGGTTGTTGTTCCGCCCACGTCGACAACCAGGGCGCTGCTGCAGGAGGAGAGGAACCTGCCGCCGATGGTGCTGGCTGCAGGCCCGGAAAGCACAGTCTCCACGGGTTTCTTCACTGCCTCGGTGTAGGGCATGAGGGATCCATCCCCCTTGACGATCATCAAGGGGGCGTTGAAGCCCAGGTCCTTCATGGAGCTCTTCACCGCCTGGATGAACTCGTGCATCACCGCAACCAGAGAAGCGTTCAGGGAAGCCGTGGCCGCCCGCTTGACCGAGTCCAACTGGGTGGAGAGCTGATGTCCCAAGACGACTGGGATGTCCGTCTCCTCTTGAAGAACCTGCAGGACCCGCTCCTCGTGTTCAGGATTTAATGGACTGAAATAGCTTGATATTGCCAGGGCCTCCAAGTGCTCCTTGTTCTCCCGAACCCATTGGCGCATACCCTCCAGATCCGGGGGGGCCTTTTCCTCTCCCTGGGCGTTGTGGCCGCCTTGAAAGTAGGCGAAGTTTTTCGTGGCGAACTTGGACTCCAGGCCGTAACTGGCCAGCAGATCCTGATCGTATCCGATAAGGAGAAGCCCCACCGCCTTGATCTTGCCCTGGGCGATGGAGTTCGTGGCAAGCGTGCTGGAAATTCCCGCCAGCTTGACCCTGCCAGGGGTCTCGATGCGCAGATCCCGAAGGACCGTGCTGATCCCCTTGGTCAGGTCATCATAGGTGGTCAGGGTTTTGGCTGAGGCGAGCACCTCTCGTGTGCGGTAATCCAGGAGCACTCCGTCGGTATAGGTCCCGCCGGTATCGATGCCCAGCACGTAGTCGCCACTTTCCGCGCCTTGGCCTGAACCGCGACTTTTGCTTGTGGATTTGCTATCTTCTGCTCGAGTCATAGGCCTTTCTAATATACCACGGATACGGTGGCGGGCCCCTTCGGTCTGCCACGTGGATCCATGATGAACCGGTAATTCGTGTGCTTCTTGATGCAAGAATGGGTATTGGGGAGCGAAGGAAAGGACGGCGAAAACCGAAGTCGGGCTACGGTGTCCGCCGTGCATCTGTCCGGGGCCGCTGCGGCCGGATCCACAGCAGGCCCCGGGGATGCGGCAAGGCCCCTTACAGGCCCTCTCGTTCCACTCTCTCGACGGCGCCGTCGACCACTTTCTGGATATCCTTCCTCACATCGTTCGGGACCTTGCTGATGGGTCCTTCGTAGTTCTCCAGGATATCGCGGGTCTTGTTGATGATCCGATCCTTCATGGTGAGTCGGCCTCCCTTGTCCCAGTCCTCGTAGCTCTGTCTGTCCATGAGGCTCGGACGCCAGTGCTTCCGGAACCACTTCATGGTGTGGTCCTCGTAGAGATAGTGGCCTCCGGAGCCCACATTGTTGATCTCATTCAGGGCCAGGCTCTCCTCGCTGACCTCCAGGCCATTCTCGATCACGCGGGCCATGCCGATGATCTCGTCGTCCATGACCGTCTGGAAGATGTCCCCGGTCTTGCCGGATTCGGTGTACCCGTTGTCGTGCACGAAGTTGGCTCCGGTGAGCATGGAGGAATGAATGGATAGAGCCGCCTCGATCCCGGACTGGATCTCCATGGTCTTGGTGTCGGTGCACCCGGAGGTGCCGAACATGGGAAGGCCGCAGTAGCGAGCCATTTCGGTCAGCCCGCCGCAGAGCGGATTCAGCTCTGGCGCGCCGTAGGAATAGATGGCCCGCTGCATGTCCAGGGGTGCCTGCACACCGCCCAGGATGATGCAGGTGCCGGGGTTGATCAGCTGGGACAGGACCACTCCCACCATGGACTCGGACAGGGCGACCACGATCTGTCCGGCGTGCGTGGCCGGAACCGTGGCTCCGCCGATGGCGCAGGGGCTGTAGTCCTGGGGAATGCCCTCCTCCGCGCAGTACATCAGCTTGTCGATGGCGTGGAAGTCGCTGACCAGGGGAGAAATGGGCTCGCTGTACAGGATGTAGTTGGGCTTTCTCTTGAAGGCCTCTTCTCCGCCGGCCATGATGCACCCGATGCGGTGCAGGTCCTTGGCCCCGCCGCGGTGGAAGGACCAGGCCATAATCGGCGTGGTGGTATTCTGGATCATGTCCGCGAACTCGTACACGTCCTCGGTGCCGCGCGGGACATCGCTGATGGAGATCAGTCCTTCCACGAACCCGATGTTGTTCAGGGCGTCGCAGACCCTGGCTGTTGTGGTGGCGTCCTCGCGCAGGCACTCCCTGCGCTCCATGGTGTACGGGTCCCGGTAATAGACCAGGGTGGGACCGGGGCCGAAGTAGCTCCGGTTCTCCTCCACATAAATGCGCGGATTGCCCTCCCAGTCGAAGATCGTGGTCATCAGGGGCAAGCTCTGCAGGGCCTGGCGCACCAGCTTGGGCGGGATACGGACTCGAATCCCGTCCACCGAGCAGCCGTGCTTTTTGAAGATCTCCCGGGCGCCCTCGTGATGCACGTCCGCTCCAGTGTCCTGGAGCACCTTGAGCATTCCGTGGAATATGGTTTCCTTTTGGTCCTCCGAGAGAAAGGAGAAGCGAGGACTGCGATTGATTGTATAATTGGTTCGCACACTAGCCATGAAAATCCTCCTTGGCGTATTTCCCCAAGGCCGGTTGCTATCCCTCACAGTCCGGCCGGATAAAGCCTATTTAGCGTGTCGTTCATCCGCATCCTGGACGATCTTCTTCAGCTCCTGGTGCAGCTTTTCATCAATGGGAGCCGGTTCGTGCTCATTCAGGATCCGATCCGTCTCGGTGCGGATGCGGTCGTTCATGGTCAACTGGCCTTCACGCACCCACGTCGCATAATCCGAGCGATCCTGCAGCTTGGGCTGGAACCACTCCTTGTAGTGCTTCAAGGTGTGCTCGGAGGTCAGGAATTCCCCACCCGGGCCGATCTCGTCGATGAGCTCCAGGGCCAGGTATTCCTCCTCGGTATTGATGCCCTTGCCGATCTGCTTGACCATGCCTATGATTTCGTTGTTCATGACCAGGCTCTCCAAGGAGGCGTTGACCCCGCTGTCCAGGTACCCCACGTCGTGCACCAGATTCGCTCCGGAGAGATAGGCGTAGTACAGGCTCGTAGCTGCTTCGATGGCCGCCTGCTCGTCCAAGGCCTTGGAGTCGGTGCAGCCTCCGGTGGAGAACATGGGCAGCCCCAGCCACTTGGAGACGTCGGTGTTCGCGGCGGAGGCCAGGGAGAGCTCGGGGGAGCCGTAGGAGTAGGTTGTGGTGATCATGTCCAGAACCGTGGTCACTCCGCCCATGACCAGGGGCATTCCCGGATTCTTCAGATAGGTCAGCACCGAGGCCATCAAGGTTTCCGCCAGGGACTGAACAAGCATCCCCGCCAGGCTTGCCGGAGCGGTCGCCCCGGAGCTTGGGCAGGGAGTATACATGCAGGGGATTCCCTTTTCCGCGCTGAACAGGAGCTTTTCCACTGCGCTGCGGTCGTTCATGAGCGGGGAAATGGGCTCGATGTAGGTGATGAACATGGGATTCAGCCTGTATTCCTTTTCGTCGCCGCGGAACAGGCTGCACATCTTCCAGAGATCCTCCAGTCCCTCGCCGTCCACGCTGGTCAGCACCATGGGCTTGGTGCACCCTTCCAGCATGGCCAGGCACTGATGCCGATCGTAGGTCTGCGTGTTGGGACAGTCCTGCACGATTCCGTGGGACATGAAGAAGTCCATGTTGGGCAGATAGTTCACGATACGACCGGCATCGTACACGTCCTTGTATTTGGTCCGCCTCCGCTCTCCGGTCTCCCGGTCGTACGTGAAGGGCAGGTCCGATCCGGTGCCGAAATTCACCGTGTCCTTGTCCAGCTTGATCCCGTATTCTCCGGTGCGACCTGTGAGGTTCACCTTCCGGGGATGGGTCTTGATCGCTCGTTCCGCCAGTGAGAGGGGCACACGAACCAAGTTTTCGTCAGTGACCACGGCATCACTGTTGCGGAAGAGCTCCAGGGCTTCCTCGTGATAGAACCGCGCCCCGGTCCGTTGAATCACATCCAGAGCAGCGGAATAAATCCGCTCGATCTGGTCCTCGGACAACACCCTGAAACTGGGTGTTTCTTGTATGGTCTGGTTGATCTTGGGCATAGTGGAACTCCTGCTTCAAACGTTTTCAGGAAGAGCGAGAGGGCAGACATTCAGCTCTTGATCAGCTCCAGGGCCTTCTCCGTCCCGATGGAAGCATTGGGCGCATAGGCGTCTGCCCCGATTTCATCCGCGAAGTCGTCCGTCACGGGAGCTCCGCCGATCATAACCTTGACCTGGTCCCGAATACCCGCCTCCTTCAAGGCATTGATCACCTCGCCCATTTTGGGCATCGTCGTGGTCAACAGGGCGGAAAGGCCGAGAATCTGGGGGTTGTGCTCCTTGACCGCGTTCACGATGTCCTCGGTCTTTTGGTCAATGCCCATATCAATGACCTTGAACCCGGAGCCTTCCATCATCATGCCGGCCAGATTCTTGCCGATATCGTGCAGGTCGCCCTGTACCGTGGCCGTGACCACTGTTCCGGCTCGAGAGCTCGATCCAGAGGCGAGCATGGGCCGCAGCTTTTCCATGGCTCCCTGCATGGCCTTGGCGGATCGCAGGACTTCCGGAATGAACATCTCGCAATCCTTGAACTTCTTGCTCACCACCTCCATGCCGGCAAACAGTCCTTGCTGCAGGATCTCCTCAGGATCAACACCCTCATCGAGCATCTCCTGAGTCAACTTGGACACTTCCTCGACATTGCCAGCCAGCAATCCATCTGCTACTTTGCCCAACTTTTCAGACATAGTGACACTCCTTTTGCTTCGTTCTTCTGACCTGTTTTGCTAACCACCAAGGACCAATATACAAATGTACTAAACAATGATTTCGTTCAAAATAGAAATTTTTGAATTAATGTATGTACAACGATTTATAAATTTCATATCTTTTTATTGTCCAAAAGATACAGCTCTTAGAATAAAAAAAATATTACCAATTCATGAATTCAATATGTTATTCATACATTTTATTTGTGTATCCATCTAAACAAAATAGTATTAATATATAACATAAAATAATGAACAAAATCGTTAAATTGTAAAAATACAGAATTCTTTACATTGATAAGTTTTAATAATATAAATTAATTTTATTAGTCATACATTCAATAAACGACCCTGCACAAAACTCAATTCTCATGTATTAATAAATATACAAATATATTTTTTTAGTAAATAGGGCATCAAATCAATGACAATTTTTATATTAGCACTCAACCATTTTAATTACGAGACATTGCTTTAATTGAATGGATACTTAAAATACTTGCTCTTTAATCAAGCAAATTCAAAATTAATCTGCTCATTATGTACTAAAAACATGGACTGGGGTCAAGGGCACAGGAATTATTTTTTTTGTAACTCATAATATTATCTTTTAAATCCTTTTTAAACTTCATGCCATATAAACATTGAGAAATATATTCCATAGTGTGCAATGCAATACTCTTGCTGTCCAGCGCATTTAAAGAACGTGAAATACCGATTTTACAAGATGGACAGCTGACAAGAATTTTCGCAGACGAAACATCGTTACCATCTATGAATTGTTTTAAAGAGGCTTTCTTCCTTTTTCTTAAGCGATTATAGACTTTCGGGTTCGTCAAAGCGCCTAACCCGCTTTCAGCGCAACAATACTTAGAAAATCCAACATGTGTGTCTAAAACTTGTTGTAATTTTTCACGATAAATTGTATTTGAATACGATGGATCAACATTATGAAATGCATGATGACATGAAGAATGAAATACAATTTTTTCATTCTCATTAATTTTTCTTGCATTACCACCTTGCAAGTGTGGTGACAGGAATTGAAATATATCAGATGTTTCCAATCTGGACTCAAGCTTATCATCAAGATCATAGTTCTCAAGAGCTGCCCTGCAGGTTCCACACGATGTTAGCAGAGACTGCACCTTGAGATCATTCTCGCGAGCCTGGAGCACGAGCTTGTTCAATTGCTCTGTGTTTCGTGTTTTGTTCTTTTCGAAGGTCTCTGTGCAGCCAGCGGAGAGCAAGGGATAACCACAGCACTGATGTTCCGGTGAGACCAGAACGGCATACCCGGCCTGAAGCAACTCGTGGATAGAGGACAGCGCGATGCTGGGGTAAAAGAGAGCTGACCCACAGCCAGGAAAGTAGATCACGGAGGATCGGCCGTCCCACTTCGACTTGTCCGGAACAAATAGGTTCCCAGATGGGGTATCCAACAGCTCGTGAAGCTGCCCGTATTCCAGCTTGGGCCCCGGAGCCTGAAACATGGGATTTTCGGCACGACGCCGCCAAAAGGACGGCAGAAAACGAACTGTTCTGTTCTGAATGTTTTGCCCCAGAGTGGCAATCTTTGCCATTTTCTGAATTCGTTCAGGCTCCTGGCCGAGATAATTGAGCATCCTCGATTTGAATCCCAAGCCCTGGGACGCTTCACTTTCCAGATAGGATCGCACATTGATGGTTACATCTGCGGAATCGATCTTGACGGGACAGATGCTCATGCACTTGCCGCAGGCAGTGCAGAAGTCCATGAGTTCCTTTAGATGATTTAATAGCTCCTGGTCCGGTGTGCGGGATTCGCTGACACCTTGGGTATACAACAGGGCATCCAGAATGGCTCCCATGCTGATGTTCTTGTTACGCGGATGATAAAGGAGTCCCTTTTCCGGATAGTACATAGGACAAACTTGCTTGCACTTGCCGCATCGCGTGCATATCTGAATGTGCTTGAGCTGTTGGGAGAGTTGATCCTTATGGGGCATGTCCAGAGAGGAAAAATCCTGAATAAGCCTGTCCCAGGATATTGTATATGGAGAAACGATAAGCTCTTTGCTGGAAAGCTTTTCCGGATTCATTATCCCATACGGATCGATACCTCGACGGTATTCAGACAAATCGTCAATTTTTTCTGCAGATAAATACCCGATTTTGGTGATGCCTATGCCATGCTCTCCAGAAACCTGTCCCCCGAGGCTGAGGACCTTTTTGAACACCTTGTCCACTACTTCTTCTGCTTGATGAAGCATTTCCTGATTATTCGCGTGAACAGGTATATTCACGTGGCAATTTCCATCCCCTGCATGCATATGGTTGGCAATTTCCAATCGAGTGCTGAAAAGATCTTGTTCGATCTTTTGCAAAACATGCTTTTGCTCTGGATATCGAGAAAACAAATCTTGGAAGAAGAAATGTATCTGTAAAGCGAAGTCTTGTTCAGCATTCACATGATCTAAAATGTTACCGTCAAGAAGATTTTCTGTTATTTCCATTTCCATTTTGACGAATTCATCATGTGAATCTATTCCTGGTGAATCTCGCAGTTTTTTTAGTGCATAATTATATGATAATGCTAAGTATTTTAAGTTCATTGACTCAAGAAAATCAGAAAACTCCGGAATTTTATCTAAAGGAATAACTATATCTTCATTGATCTTGAATCCGCTTGTTTTTCTTGATATCGCACTTAATTTATGTCTATCTTCCCAAAATTCATGAGCTTGTTCTTCATCCTCCGCTACAAAAACATCGACATTATCATAATGCTCTGCTATATCTACAATTGTCCATACTGTATCCTGCAGCAATCTTTGATTATTGGAATCCAGCTGAATCAATAATACGGAAATTGGCTCGCCTTCATATCTACTTGATTTTTTCTGATACTCGATAGCACGGACATATTTGCTGCCAAACTCTTCAAGAGCAGACATTGTAACCAAGTTTGACTTCTTTTGTATTCTATCTCTCAAATTAACAAGATCTTTAATGACAAGTGCTGCATTATGCATTGACTTGCCATAAAATTCCAGACAGATAGTTTGAGAGTATTCAAGTTTCCTGTGCAGAGTAAATACTGCTTCAGTAATGATTCCATCTATCCCTTCTTTTTGAACACCAGGTAATCCTCCTAATTTCTTATTCGTAACATCCTTTCCAAGTCCTTGTGTTCGTATATCTTTTCCTTCTAAACGTATCGTCTCCTCAACATTTCCTTGTTCATCCAGAACTTCGAATACAACCTCTTCATCTTGGTATATTTTGTGCCAAGGATGATTCTTGCGTCTCACCTCGACGACATGTCCATCCGGCCGCACCATTTTATATCTGTATATGTTGTCCAGGGTTGTGCCGAACTCGAAGGCGTACGGCCCGCCCGCGTTTTCCGCGATATTTCCGCCCAGAGAGGATGCTGCCTTGGATGCTGGATCAACAGTGAACAAAAGATTGTGCTTGCGAGCCTCTTGTATAGCATTGGCAGTAATGACACCGGATTGGGCGTGGAGGAGCCTGTTTTCCACGTCAACAGAAAATATGGACTTGAGCTTGGAAATGCTGAGGATGACCGCGTTACGCAGAGCGGGGATTGCCCCACCTGTGAGGCCGGTTCCACCACCCCTGGGAACGATGGAAAACTGCAATTCTTGGGCAAGAAGGATTATTTCCTGCACCTGTTTCGTGTTCTCCGGGAAGAGCACGAGTAGAGGGACCTCCATGAATAATCCTGTTGCATCGGTAGCATTTTGTATTAATGTATGAGGAGAGTCGCCTATACTTTCCTTTGAAATTATTTTTTTCAGACGCTCCTTTATTCGTTCACGCAGTTCCTGATATTCATTAAATTCTTGCCAAAAATCTTCCATCACTGATTGGAGAAAGTTAAAATCTGTTTGCGATATATTATTTTGTAAGGATTCAAGACGATATATTGCATCATTTTTTACTATATTTGGATCAACAAAAGGATTGCTGTAAACAATAAATAATTCAAAAGAGATATCTAATGCAATTTCTTGAAAATTACGTTCCCATTTTTCAAATTCATACAAATCAGTCTTTAATACAGTATTAAGGACCCTTTCCCGCGAAATATTAATATGTGGTTTATAAATATGCATAGATATATTCCTTGTTTAAATACTACTACAGCATCTTACATATTAGTTCATGTAAGAAAATTTTCCCTGATTATAGGTGAAATAGTATAATGAGATGTTAGGGAAGGATATTATTTATTAAATTAACTAGTTGTTCAATATATAGTATCTTTTTATGCAAATAATTGATCCTGCAAAAAAATGTAATGTGAGTGATTTGCCGCAGCAGGAGGGAAATAAGACGAATATTTCAATGGTTAATAGTGTAAAAGAAATTATAAATGTAACCATTCAGGGGCAAGAATTATAAACCATTGAGGCACACCGGTACATCCTGCTTCGCAGGGTCGGCTTTGCCCGCATTTAGTGGCAGGCAGAGAACGCAAACGGCTCGCAGATGTTGAATTTTTTGCTTTGCGGTGAGGTGTCGCAAAGCAAAAGGGCTCAGCCCTGGGGTGAAAGCGAATCAGGACTCGTCAAGCGAAGCCTTATTATGCTTTGCCCTATCTCAGGGCAAAGTATAAGGCGTATTCCTCCGCATCCTCACATTGAATATATGTTTATAAAATTCCATATAACGGTATATTTAAGCCATTTCTTTTTAGAATAATGTATTTATTTTCGAAAGCGCAAGGCATGAATCGGACATGAAAAGGGATATCTATCGGAAGTGGAATTATATAAGACTTTTCTAGGTGAGATCTCGGTCAATGTGTCGTGTGGAGTGGATCATAAACCTCCCTACCTTTAACCACAAGTGCTTTCGAAACTACTGGTGTATCCTTTGTATCAGGAGCTAAAATTTGTTTTATATCGTTCCCAAAAGGAATCCTGATCAAAAGAGTGTGCCTGGGTTCCGGAACATTCCACGCAAAAGCTAGCACATGTCGCGCCCATCTTCCCTGAAACCTCCAAATCCTCCCCTTGGGCCAATCCCTTGATCAATCCCGATCGAAAAGCGTCTCCCGCCCCAGTGGGATCCTTGACCTGTTTCGGTTTTGCAGCCGGGATCCTTCTCGTTTCCCCGTTCGCCTGCTCAATAATCGCCCCTTCTTCACCCAGAGTAGTCACCAGGGCCCCTGTTTTTTCCAAGAGTTGGTTCTTGTCATAACCAGTGGCTTCCATAATCAGGCTCAATTCGTAGTCATTCGCGATCAGGATGCGCGAGCCACTGATCATCTCCTCCAGCTGCGCACCGGAGAAGGCCGGGATATTTTGTCCCGGATCGAAAATATAGGGGATACCGAGCTCCTTGTATCTTCGGGGATAGTTTTGCATGTCCTCGAGGTTACCAGGCGAGACGATGGCCAGGCTGTTACTGGTCTCTAAAGAGGTATGTTTCTGGTAGGTGGAGGTTTCCATGGCCCCGGGATGGAAAGCAGTAATCTGGTTATCCGCTTGATCCGTGGTGATGTAGGCGCTTGCGCAGGGCACTTCCGAGACATATTGGATCCCTTGCAAATCGAGCCCCAATTCGCGAAACCAACGTTCATACCGCTCGAAATCGCTTCCCACGCTGGCCAGAACAGTGGGCCGCTCACCAAGCAGGGCCAATGAATAGGCAATATTTCCGGCGGTTCCTCCGAACTTTTCCTGAAGCTCGTTCACCAGGAAACACACATTCAGAATATGGATCTTGTCCGGGAGAATATGATTGGCGAATTTGTCCGGAAAGCTCATGATCCGATCGTAGGCAACTGAGCCAGATATATAGAGAGGCATAGTTCATCCTTGTCCGTCGGGAATGATTCAGACAAGCCCGCGAAAGCCCGAGCCTTCGCGGGCTTGTCTGATTTCGAGGCCTTTTGCTTTTTTTCGCCTAGGAAAACACAAAAGCTAGATCTTGCAGGCTGTACGAAGATCCTGCGTCTTATCGGTCCGTTCCCAAGTGAACTCCGGATCTTCGCGACCAAAACTGCCGTAGCAGGAACTCTTTTTATAGATCGGCCGCAACAGATCCAAGTGCTGAGTAATGTAATAGGGCCGCAAATCGAAGACTTCCCGAGTCGCCTTGGTCAGGGTTTGATCATCCACCTGGCCCGTTCCGCGGGATGTGACCAGCACAGAAACCGGTTCTGCCATGCCGATGACATACGCTATCTGCACCTCGCACTTCTCGGCCAGTCCGGCTGCGACGATATTCTTGGCGATATAGCGGGCCATATAAGCCCCGGATCGGTCCACCTTGGAGGGATCCTTGCCGGAAAAGGCCCCGCCTCCGTGACCTCCCATCCCGCCATAGGTGTCCTGGATGATCTTACGTCCGGTCATCCCGCAATCGCCCAAGGGGCCTCCGGTCACAAATCGGCCAGTCGTGTTGATATAGACCCTGGTTTTTTCGTCCATGAATTCCTGGGGCAGGGTATATTCCACAATTTCCTTTTTGATGCTCTCCTTGAGATCCTCGTAGGAAACCTCGTCGTCGTGTTGCGCCGAAACAACGACATTGTCGATGTACTTCGGCTGCCCGTTGTCGTAGACCATGGCCACCTGGGTCTTTCCATCCGGTCGCAGGAAGTCGAGCACGCCCTTCTTTCGGGCATAGGTGAGCCTTCGGCTCAATTTATGCGCCCAATGGATGGGTGCCGGCATCAGGTTCTCTGTTTCGCGGCAGGCGAATCCGAACATCATGCCCTGGTCCCCGGCTCCCTGCTCCTCGGGGGACTTTTGGTTCACCCCTTGGGCGATATCCCCGGACTGCTTGTCGATGGAGGACAAAACGGCACATGTTTCCCAATCGAAGCCCATATCCGAGCTGCAATATCCAATATCCTTGACAGTATTTCGCACGATCTGAGGAAGATCGGCATAGCCGTTCGAGGTTATCTCCCCGGCGATAAAGGCCATCCCGGTAGTTACCAGGGTCTCGCAGGCCACCCTGGAGTTGGGGTCCTGAACGATAAGCGCATCTAGCACGGCATCGGAAATACGATCCGCTACCTTATCCGGATGCCCTTCAGTCACCGATTCCGAGCTGAACATATAGTTTCCTTCTTGCCCGATCATTCTCGTCTCCTTATTCTGCCTTTTCATTTCACTCCACGCCGCGGCATGGGGCGATCCGTCCTGTCAAACCAATCTTTCCCTTTTCCAGCCGAAACAAAGAATTACGTTTAACATCCTTGAATTGCTGGCTCTTTGCCTTGGGGCATTTCACTGCTACCGCTAGTCCTTTTCATTTACCTTGTAGCAAAAGGATTTGTTAGCGGGAACAAGTAATGAGCTAATATCCTTTTATATAGCTAATTGAGCCCAATGTCAACAACCAATCCGGGTTAATAAAAATTATTAGGAAAAATTGTAAATTAATGGTTAAAAAAAGATAAAACCATAGTAAGAATATAAGTGCTACAGCAATATATTTCTTTTTTATAATAATATATTACAATATTATTTTATTGTGTGGGTAATAATAAAACACTTATAAAAACTAAAATATTTCATAAAACAATTAGAAAAATACATTTTATATAATTGTAAACAAATTATATTTGGAAGGTATCTATTTTGTATATTGAATAAATACACTCAAATATATATTAAACTTCCTTTTATGCACTCTTAATTTCCTTAAAATTTAGTGCTTACCTTTGGTATGCACAACTTATCATCTTACAAGGATATTTTGATATATTCAAACCTGCCTCAAGCCCCCTCCTTGTAATCCCCGTTTCATCGAAACTGTCCTGATATCTGGTCTCATATCCATTCCGTCTCTGGGCCAACCCTGATGGACTCACCGAGTCAATGCCCCTCATTCGGATCACGAGGAAATGAACGCATATCCGAACAAGTATCTTTTTTTGATCCCGCCCTGGAATGCTTTTCAGGGACAATCTCGAAAAAGATCTGGAAACAGGGAGCTAGCAAGCGGTTATTGGGTTATGGCACACAGACTTTTTTGCCGGACCGGACCAGGGATGCCGCTTGGATATGCCATCATTTTGCAGCGCCCTGGATTCCCCAGGTAATGGGGTTTTCATGGCCTGGAAAAAGCTCGATTTCCTGGTTGCCTCGAACACAAGGCAGGGGACGAACTAAGCAATGAGAGATACAAGTATCACCCTTTCCAATTAAGCCGTATTCGTACAAAACTTCTTTTAATGTGAGACGTGCTCCTGTATTTTTTCATATCTAGGTATCTTGTATAAACAATAATTTTGATTCTTTTTTCTTTTGTTCTTATTTTACTAAATATTGATTTTATTTGTTCATGAATCTTATAATAATCCAAGTTAAAATAAATAAACAAAAAAATTAAAGTGGATGAGTAATCTTGATGAGGAAGAAGAAAGTCCAAGATGTGAATGAGGATCAGGTATCAGGCGGGAATGTAATTATTTATTCAAAAAAACAAATAGGCATGTGGGGGCAAAATGCCCCCACATGCCAAGCGTTAAAAAAATCGAAACCAAAAATACAACGTAAAGGATGCCCCAGTAAACACCTCCCTAAAAGGCCAAAGATTCTCGAATATGAGGGGTCAAGGGGCAGCACCAATCACTCTTCATTGATCGTGTCGAAACACACGATTTGGTTTCCATTCTCCATCTTGATCAGTTTGACACCCTGAGCCGAACGGCTGCAGATGCGAATATCCGAGACGTCAAAGCGTATCATCTTGTTTCCCGAGGTCAACATGATGATCTGATCGCTTTCCTTGACCTGAATGGAGCCCAGGACATCGCCTGTTTTCTGGTTGGGTTTCAAGTTGATGACACCCTTGCCGCCCCGGGTTTGATGGCGATAGTTGGATACCGCTGTCCGCTTGCCGAATCCGTGCTCCGTAACTGTCAGGAGAAAGGTTTCCTCCGGGCTCGTATCCACGACCACTCCGGAAACGACTCGATCACCCTGTCGAAGCTCGATGCCCTTCACCCCCATGGCATTGCGTCCAACCTTGCGCATGTCCAGGCAGGAAAAGCGGATGGCGTATCCCTTTTTGGTGCTCAGAATGAGCTCCGATTTGGGGGTCACCTCGTGCACGGCGATCAACTCGTCGCCCTGCTTCAGGGAGACGGCGATCAATCCATTGGAACGAAGGTTCTTGTAGGCTTCCACCTCGGTTCGCTTGACCATTCCGTTCTTGCTGATGAAGACGTAGTCATTGTCCAGCTTGGGTGTTCGCTGTTCCAGCGCGGTGGCCACGAATTCGTTTTTCTGGAAGTCGATCAGATTGGAGATATGCGTGCCTCTGGCCTTTCTGCTGCTCTCGGGAATCTGATAGACCTTGAGCTTGAACATCCGTCCCAGGTTGGTGAACAGAAAGAGATCCTGGTGATTGCTCGCCGTAATCAGGGAATGGACCATATCGCTCTTGGATCCCGTGCCGCCGGCCATTCCCTTGCCCCCGCGCTTTTGCTTCCCGTAACTGGTCAGGGGGGTCCGCTTGATGTAGCCGTTGCGGGTCAGGGTGATCAGGACATCCTCGTCCGGGATGAGATCCTCCACATCGATTTCCTGGGGATGACTGCCGAGTATCTCCGTCTGGCGGGCAGTGGCGTACTTGGTCTTGACCTCCTCCAGCTCCTCGCGAATAACGCTTTTGAGCACCTCGGCATCATTGATCACTGTCTTCAGGTATTCAATGCGCTGCCGCACCTCCTCGAGCTCCTCCAGGATCTTGGAACGCTCCATGTTGGTTAGGCGCTGCAGGCGCATATCCAGGATAGCCTGGCTTTGCTCCCCGGTGAGCTCGAAACGCTCCATCAGATTCTGCTTGGCTTCACCGGGATTCTGGGACTGCCGAATGATGGACACTACCTCGTCGATATGATCCTGGGCGATTTTCAGGCCTTCCAGGATATGGGCGCGTTGCTCGGCTTTCTGCAAATCGTGCCTGGAACGTCTCAGCACGACTTCCTTGCGGTGCTCGATGAACAGCTCCAGGTACTCCTTGAGATTGATCAGCTTGGGCCGATTGTTCACCACGGCAAGCATGTTGATCCCGAAGGAGCTTTCCAGGGAGGTGTACTTGTAGAGCTTGTTGATCACGATGTCGGACAGGGTCCCCTTCTTCAGATCGATGACGATCCGGATGCCGGTGCGGTCCGACTCGTCCCGGAGATCGCTGATGCCTCGGATCTTCTGCTCATTGACCAGCTCGGCGATCTTCTTGAGCAGATTGGCCTTGTTCAGGGCGTAGGGGATTTCCGTGACCACAATGGACTCCAGCCCCCTGGAACGCTGCTCCACGTTGAGCTTGGCCCTGACCCGAACGCTTCCCTTACCGTTGGCGTAGGCCTCCTTGAGCCCTTGCGCTCCGTAGAGCGACGCCCCCGTGGGGAAGTCCGGCCCTTGGATGTACCCGCACAGCTCCTCCACTCCGGCTTCCGGCTTGTGCAGCAGGTGCAGAACCCCGTCGAGCACCTCGCCCAGATTGTGCGGCGGAACATTTGTGGCCATCCCCACGGCGATCCCTGCCGCGCCATTGACCAGGAAGTTGGGGATCTTCGTGGGCAGGACCTCGGGTTCCTGGATGGTGTTGTCGTAGTTGCTGCGGAAGTTGACCGTGTCCTTTTCGATGTCCGAAAGGAATTCGCTGGACAGCTTCGCCAGGCGGCATTCCGTGTAGCGCATTGCCGCCGGAGCGTCCCCGTCGATGGATCCGAAATTCCCCTGACCGTCCACCAGGGGATCCCGCATGTTGAAATCCTGGGCCAAACGGACCAGGGCGTCATAGACCGCGGCGTCACCGTGGGGATGGTATTTACCGATCACGTCCCCCACCACGCGGGCCGACTTTTTATAGGCCCGGTTGTGCAGGATCCCCAATTCGTGCATGGCAAAGAGGATTCGACGGTGCACCGGCTTGAGCCCGTCCCGTACATCGGGAATGGCCCTGCCGATGATCACGCTCAGGGAATATTCCAGATAGGACTTTTTGATCTCGTCCTCGATAAAAACATGTTGATCCACGATGTGTACCTCGTTGGTTTTTGGATGTCCTCTCAGTCGGAAAGAGCCATTTCCTGCAAGCGGCTCTCGGGATATTTTCCCAGGATCCATTGGCGTGCCGGTTGTGGCGTTTTGGAAGCACCCGGAACACGAATCATATATCCAGATCCTCCACAGCCAGGGCATTCTTTTCAATAAAGGCCCGTCTGGGCTCGACCTGCTCGCCCATGAGCTGTCGGAAAATAGTGTCCGCCTCCTCGGCCTCCTCGATCCTGACCTGGACCAGGTTCCGGTTCTCCTGCCTCATGGTGGTCTCCCAGAGCTGCTCCGGATTCATTTCTCCCAATCCCTTATAGCGCTGAATGGAATAGCGCTTGTCCGCCTCGGCCAGGGTGTATTGCAGGAGATCGAAGGGGGAGTCGAAATGCACGGTTTGCCCGTTCTTGAGTTGCAGCTCAAAGTCGAACTCGGGATGACCCCGTTTCAACTCGGTCAACAGATCAAAGGTGTGCCGATAGAGCTTGGAGTTGAAGAACTCCACGCCCAGGGTGATCTTTTTCTCGTTGCGGTCGATGAAGCGCAGGAAGGTACGGATGACTTCCTCCATCTCCTGGCGCTCGATACGGAGGGTGTAGCCCTGTTTTTCTATGAATTCCCGCAGTCTTTCGCATCCGTCGCTCGTTGATTCCCGGTCCGCGGAATCAGACACGCTTGATTCGAAATCCTGGGGCGTGAGCTTTTCCCCGAAATCGACCAAAGCCAGGAAAAGATCCTCGTTCAGACCGATATTTTCGGCCTCCTTAAGTCGTTCCTGCAGGGAGATGATCTTCTGAAACAGGTCCACAAGGTCCTGACCGGAATACACCCTTCCGTTCCCGGTATTGAGGCTTATTTCCGAGGAAATCTGCTGCAGCAGAAAATCCTTGAGCTCGATGTCGTCTGCGAGATATCTCTCGAATTTGGATTTGTAGACCCGATACAAGGGCGGCTTGGCGATAAAGAGGTGGCCTTCGTCGATCAACTGCCTGAACTGCCGATAAAAGAATGTGAGCAGCAAGGTGCGGATATGGGCGCCGTCCACATCCGCATCCGTCATGATGATGATCTTGTTGTAGCGGAGCTTCTGGGGATCGAATTCATCCTCTCCGATTCCAGCCCCCAGGGCTGTGACCAGATGCTGGATTTCCTTGTTTTCAAGGATTTTGTCGAATCGGGTCTTTTCCACATTCATGATCTTTCCCCGCAGGGGCAGAATCGCCTGGCATTTGGGGTCTCTTCCCTGTTTGGCCGATCCGCCTGCGGAATCACCCTCCACAATGAACAATTCGCTCTGTTTGGGGTCCTTGCTCTGGCAGTCAGCCAGCTTCCCGGGCAGGGAGGAGTCGCTCAGGGCGCTCTTGCGCCGCACGAGATCCTTGGCCTTTTTAGCCGCATCCCGCGCCCTGGCCGCCTCGACCACCTTTTCCACGATCTCCTTGGCCTCTTTGGGATTCTCCTGGAGATAGGCGCTGAGCCTCTCGGTGACGACCTGGGTCACGTATCCCGCAACATCGCTGTTGCCCAGCTTGGTCTTGGTCTGTCCCTCGAACTGTGGATCGGGGATCTTGACGCTGATAACCGCGGTCAGCCCTTCCAGGACATCGTCGCCCATGATCCTTTGTTGCAGCTTCCGGGGCAGATCCGAATTCTGGATATAGGAATTGATGGTTCGGGTCACAGCCGTCTTGAACCCGGACAGATGGGTCCCCCCCTCCCGGGTCCTGATATTGTTTGCGAAGGTGTAGGTATCGCCCTTGAATCCGGAATGGAACTGCATGCAGAACTCGATGATCACGTCCTCCATCTCCCCGGAACCGTAGATTGCCGGATGCAGAACGTGGGTCGATCCATTGAGCTTTTCCACAAAGGAGCGGATCCCGCCGTCGAACTTGAAGGTGTTCTCCTCTTGGCTTCTCTCGTCGTAGACGTCGATCTGGACTCCGCTGTTCAGGTAGGCCAGCTCTTCAAAGCGCTTGCTCAAAGTGTGATAGCTGAGCACGATGTCCTCGAAGATGGTCTCGTCCGGACGGAAATGGATCGTGGTCCCGGTCTTGTCCGTTTCGCCCTTGTCGATCAAGGAGGTGACCGGCTTGCCCCGCATATATTTCTGATAGTACTTATTGCCCTGACGCCTGATGGTCACTTCCAGATACTCCGCCAGGGCGTTGACCACGGATATGCCCACACCGTGCAGGCCGCCGGAAACCTTGTAGCTGTTGTTGTCGAACTTGCCCCCGGCATGGAGAACGGTCATGACCACTTCCACAGCTGGGCGGTTTTCCTTGGGATGGGTATCCACGGGTATGCCCCGGCCATTGTCCGAGACAGTGACACTGTTGTCCAGATGAATGGTGACCCTGATTCGGTCGCAGAAGCCGCCCATGGCCTCGTCGATACTGTTGTCCAGTATCTCGTAGACGAGGTGGTGCGCCCCCTGGACATCCTGGCTTCCGATATACATGGCCGGGCGCTTTCTAACCGCGCTCAGGCCTTCCAGGATGGTAATGCTCTCGGCGTTGTAATCTCCGGTGGACATAGGCGTTATTGACCTCGATGTATGGGGTTATTCGAGACTTTCATCCTCGTAATAGACTTCCTCGGTGATATCCACGGGCATGGTGATCACGAAATATCCCGCATCGCTATTCCCGGATATCTTGCACGGTCCCAGGGCATTCGTGAATTCAAAGCGCACGGATTCCGATTCGAAATGGGCAAGGATCTCAATGAGATCTCTGGTAGGGAAGGCTATTTTCTCCAGATCACCCTGATAGTCGATATGGAGGCTTTCCGTTGCTTCTCCCGTCTCCTGTCCCTCGCTGTAGATCACCAGTTCCTCGTTGTCAAAAATGAAATACGAGCACTGCTGGGTCTCGGTATTGAAGATCCGGAGCCTGTCCAGGGCCTCGGTCAGCTCCTCCTTGTTGACCGTCATCGCGCTGTTTTCCTCCTCGAAATAGGCCAGGAAATTGCTATAGTCAGGGAAGGCGTCCATGTTCAAGGGCAGGCTGAAATACTCAGTCCGCTCCTTATTGGTGAAAAACAGGCGCTTTTCGTCCATGTTGAAATAGATCTGGTCGTTATCCAACCACTTGCGCAGCTCCTGGAGATAGGGCTTGGCGACCAGGATTCCCTGCTCGCCCAGGCGTCGGGCCAGATCCTCATGTTCGAATCGAACCATGGCGAACTGGTGGCCGTTCAGCCCGCAGGCCTCGATCCATCCCTGCTGCGTCTGGTCCGGAACCAGCTTGAGGTAGTGCATGTTTTCCGTGTTGTCGTCGGCAATGCAGAAAGAAATCCGCTCGATAAGGTTCTTGAGCTCCGCTCCGGTCCACAGGACGGCGCCCTCGTGGGGAAACTGATGGAAATGCTGAAACCAGGTGGCATCATAGGTAGGGAGCTTGTATTTCCTTTTGCCCTGCTCCAGGAGCAGGGTGGCGCTGTCCTGGTCCAGTCGGAGTTGGATTTCGCCGCTTGGAAGCTTGCGGAGCAATTCATGGATATTTCGTCCTTGAATGCCCACCAGTCCGGAGGCATGACACTGGGCCCCATAGGTGCCGGAAAATTCCATCTTGGAATCCGTGGACATGATGGTCAGGCGATCGTCACCGGCTTCCAGCCACAGGGTCCGCAAAAAGGCCGCCCCGGTTCTGCTGGGAATAATGCTTGCCGCTTTCTGCACTCCGGGGAGAATCTTCTCTTTGGAGATTTGAATCTTCATTAGTAGCTCCTTATAGGGGAGGTTCTTATGTTCGTAATTGAGTTAATCTATTGATTTAATATGAGGAATTTTCTTCACGACTTGTGAGCCCTCTCTCGACACAAGGAACAGCTCAGAGCTTGGTACCGCTTAAAAGCGAAGGTGTTCACAACGTTGTTCAACGGATTGGAACAGATGCTGTAGATTTTTGTCTTTTTTTAATGATTCCAGAGTCTTATTTATTGAGTGCATCACCGTGCTGTGATCTCTTCCCCCAAAGGCTTCCCCGATCCGGGAATAGGAGAGATTCAGCAATTGGCGGCATAGGGTCATCCCAATCTGTCTGGCCCGAACAGTCTCATACCTGGTGCTTCGGGAAAGGATATCCTGGCGGGGAATCTGGAAATGCTCACTCAATTCGGAAATAATGGATTGCGTTGTTAATTGGGGCTGGGAAACGGCCTGGATTTCCTGATGCAAAAGAGAGTCCTCACATTTGAAAGGTTGCTTGGTCCCTATATCGGAACGGGCAAGGAGTCTGAACAAAACGGTCTGAATATTTTTGAAGTTGTCGAACTGACAGGCTAGGTGCATTATCTGCTCGTCAACAAGGGGAAGATTGTTTTGTGTGCAGAAGGAATCGATATAGCGCATCTTGACATCCATATCCGGATTGCTGAGATGGATATGGATACCGTCTTCGAGAATGTAATGAAATTTATCTTCTATGTTTTGATACAAATTTTCTTTATTATTGCACGCAATAAAATAATTTATTTTTTTCTCTGAAAAGGAATGCAAAAAATAATGAATTACATCAATTGTATCAGGACAACTATTTATTAGGTGAAAATCATCTATTCCGA
>Ga0207714_1000442_pt1 | contig 28896 bp, 30 predicted proteins | sample PonA232FremontCA_2_FD_187270 | JGI IMG/M metagenome (GOLD analysis project Ga0207714, IMG submission 187270) | Marine sediment microbial community from Fremont, CA, USA - Pond A23 Sediment 2 (SPAdes) | ecosystem: Environmental > Aquatic > Marine > Unclassified | place: USA: Fremont, California...
GGATCGATGAGATCGGCTACTACGTCCCGTATCAAACGATTTCCGAGTATCGGTAATGAGTGTGCTCAGAGTCCAAGGTTGACAGTGAGATACAAAGAGGCTGTTGAGAGTCGAATCTAACTGGTGTCGTCTCAATGTTCAAACACAGAGACAATGTCGCGCCCACAGCGTGCGGCGACGCTACTACGCTAAGGGAGGAGTGTAGATTACGCTATAAGGCGTCGCTGTAGACCGCAAGCAGATCGTCGGCGACCTCATCCCACGTTCGAGGCTCATACTCCGGTGGCCCCTCGCGTGCCAGTGCTTCTGTGATCCCTTCGGCGATCGAATCCGAGTGGGTCGTCACCTCGATCAGACAGTCCTCCGGCAGCGTCTCCCGCACACCGCTTGGCGTGGCGACAACCTGACAGCCAGCGGCCAGTGCTTCGGTGATCGTCAGCCCGAATGGCTCGGCCCGCGAGGGAGAGATGAACACGTCGGCGGCCTCGTAGTAATCGCCGAGCTCTTCTTCGGGGATGTAGCCCGCAAACTGCACGCGATCGTCGATCCCGAGCAGCTCGGCGAACATCTTGAGGTGGTCGGTCTGGTGGCCCGAGCCGCCGAGTACGAGCGTCGCATCCGTCTCACCGAGCTTCCGCATCGCATACAGCAGGTGAGTGATTCCTTTCTGGTCGGTGTGCCGACCGACGAAAAACAGCATGGGGCCGTCGATCCCGAGTTCGCTTTTGATGTCGACGCCGCTGGCCTCAACGGAGGTGAAGCCGTTATGGACGACAGTTGAGTCCGCGCCGTAGAGCTCCAGCACGTCCTGGCGGACGATATCGCTGACCGAGATCAACACATCAGCTTGGTCGGCGACGCGCTGTTCGGTTTCGACCTCCCGCTCCGGCGGGTTGATGTTGCGATCTGTCGACAGCGAGTGAAACGACGACACCCACGTGGCGTCGGTTTCGCGTTTCGCCCGCAGCCCTGGTCCGTAGCCGAACCAGTCGTTGGTGTGGGCGATATCGACCGTTTCGGCGAGTTCGACAAATGTGTCGCCCATGCGGCCGACCCGAGAGATGATATCGCCGTCGCCCGTGTCGACGCTGTAGATGTTGTCGTAGTCGTCAGGGGCGTACTCCGCGGGGAGCAACAGTTTCTGCTCGATGTCCTTCCGTTCGAAGGCGTGGAACACCTCGGCGACATAGGTGTCGAGCCCGCCGGTCACGTTCGGTGGGAACCCCCACCCTAAGGTAAGTACGCTCGGAGCCATATCAGTGCAGTCCACCCACCACCACTTAGGGGTTGGCCCTCCGACGATCCGTGCCGACGCAGCGAGATCGGCGATCCGTTCCGAGACAGCGAGATCCAAACGCTCTCGGAAGCGATATCTTAACGGAGACACGCACAAACACGGACATATGAGTCTTGAAGCCACATATCAGTGTCCGCACTGCGGAACCGAGCAGACGTTTTACCGCACGGCAAGCACCACCCTGCATCTCGGCGAGAAGACAAAATGGGCGTGTGCCGAGTGCGACTACGCGTTCGCCAAGATCGGCGATATCACGACGCTGCCGGCCTGACTTCCCGATCAGTTCGTGTCACCGGCGGCTTCCCGATCAGTTTGTCTCACCGGCCCCGCGGGCGCGCACAGCCTCACAGCCCGCGGCGGCGATACGGCTAAGATGCTTCCGTTCATACAGGTCGACATGGGCAGGGCGTTACGCAAACCGGGAGTGAGCGCGGGCCATGGCTGACGGTGAGTATCAGATAGCCGATACAACAGGGCGGTTTACGATCGCGGTCAAGGACGGCCGCAAGCTCAACGACATCTCCTGGGAGTCGGGGCGTCTCCTGCTGTCGAACAAACGCCTCATCCTTGTCGGCAACGACGGGAAGCGAACGATCCGGCTGTCGGAGGTCACAGGGCTGTCCGGCCGGGATGACGCCACCCAGTCGATCGGCGCGCTGTCGAACTACCTAAGCATCAATATCGGTGAGGACGTGATCGTCGTCGCACCCAACGACCACGAGGCGTTCAAAACCGACTTTTTTGAGGCGATACTCGGCGAGACGGTGGTCAAGGCCAAACATCCGGCTGTCGAGGGCGGGGTGGTGCAGGATACCACCTGGGAAACAGCCAGGCTGGCTGTCGAGCCCGAATCGCTGGTCGTGACGCTGAAAAGCGGGGGGCTCGTCGAGTTGGAGCTCGATGAGATCAGCGGGATCGACACCGAAGAACGAACCGTCACCGACGACAAGCGAACCGTCATCGAGGTATCTCACGCCGAGGGGACAACAAATGTGGAAACACATCTGACGGGACGCTCACAGACCTGTCTCTTCATCCAGGCGTTTCTGCGAGAGGGTGAACGACGCAGCCAGACAGATCTCGAGCTTGATCCCTCCGAGGAGGAGGTGCTGATGGCTCTCTACTCGGGGGTCTCGCCGTTCAGCATCCCGGAGTTCATCGACCACGAGGTTGCGGCCGTTGAGGAAACCTTCGAGAAGTTCATCGAGCTAGATATCGTCGATGAGGTGCGACAGCGCCGGGAGGTCACGCTCAACTCCCGTGGCCGGGCGATCGCCAGCGACGCGATCGACGACCAGTAACGGCGGTGTGTTTATGCTGGCTGCCAGCCTATCGTGTAATATGCCTGAAGATGTGTTATTCAACACCGAACAGCGACACACCCGCGACGAGATCGCCACATACCTTCGCAACGTCGCCGACAAGCTTGACGCCGGGGAAGCGGTCACGCTTCGTTCCGGCTCGGAGACGGTGACCATGGAACCGCCGGCGCGACCGACGTTTGAGGTCAAAGCCGAACGAGAGGGGCCGACCGGCGGCCCAAAGGAGTTGAGCATCGAGTTTGAACTTGAGTGGGATGAAGCCGACAGCGGCAGCGAGAACGGCGGCGGCGAGCTGACCATCGAGTAGCTCGATCGACGGAAGGCGGTCACTCAAATCGCGTTTTGAGCCAAGGACGCACGCAAATAGTTCCACCGCAAACGACGAGAGGATGGCGGATCTCATCGAGCGACTCCAACAGCGATCGGGTGAGGCGACCCCACAGCCGCGGATCATCAAGATGGACGACGACGCTGCCGAGGAGACGCTGTCGGCGTTGTCGCCGGCCACACGCCGGCAGCTCTACCGCGCGCTGTTCGTGGAGCCCCAGACAACCTCCGAGCTCGCCGAAACGGTCGATAGCTCGATCCAAAACGTCCAATACCATCTTGAAACGCTCGAAGACGCCGGGCTCGTCGAACCCATCGACACCGTCTACTCCGGGAAAGGCAACGAGATGACCGTGTTCGCGCCCGCCAGCGATCCGCTGATCCTCGTCGGCGACAGCGATCGGCTGCCGGCGATCCGAGAGTCGTTGCGCAACGTTGTCGGCGGGTTGGCTGTGTTGGGCGTGGCGAGTTTGCTCGTCCAATGGGTTGTCGCCCGTGAGTTCGCTGTCCGCCCCCAGCCCCGCGACGCCACGACGATGACGGCCACCGAGGATGTTGCGATGGAGACAGGCGAGGCGGCCGCCGAGCCGAGCATCGAGTGGCTCATCATCGAGGTGCTCGAACCCGGGCTGGTGTTTTTTGTTGGGGCCCTTGTCGTCGCCGCCTTCGTCATGTGGCTGCGTCGCCCGTGAGCGACGCGGCGGTTACAGGCGGCTTCGCGCTGTGAAATCCCCCGCCGCGGTTTATCGGGGTTGTGGACACAGGGGTATCTGTGCAACGACGTTGCCCTCCACGATACGTTGGATGCGACACGCGAGTCGCCAGCAGCACCGACACGATAACAGATCGACTGACCGTGATCAGCCGACGAAGACGACAGTGGACGACTGACCGCAGCAGCGAACGGCTGGGGGCCAGCGATGGCGACGACTGAGCGGCTTCGAGCGGCCGGCGGTGCCACAAAGCGGTATCTCGCCGCCCTCGGCGCCGGCGGCTGGCTGAAGCTCGGTGCGGTTGTCCTGCTGTTTTCGATCGGTGCCGGCAGCGGGATGAACCTTCTCGGTGTGTTCGGCTCGAACCCGTCGGCCGGAACGATCGACTGGCAGGGGGTCGCCGGGGCGACAGCCCTCGCGCTGGCGGTCGTCGCCGTCCTCGGCTATATCGCCGCCGTCGCCGACTTTGTCTTTGTCGCCTCGCTGCGCTCCGGGCGGCTCCCGGTGCGGTCGTACGCCAAAGCGAACCTTCGGCGCGCCGGATGGCTGCTGGCGTTTCGGGCGGCCATCGCCCTTGGCGCGATAGCCATCGTCGCCGGGGTGGTCGCTGCAACGATCGGGCTCCCGCCGTCTCCGACGACCGATCCGAGCCACGGTGAGAGCCTTCTCATCGGGCTGGCCGCGGCCGTTGCGGCCATCGGCTGGCTCACCGTTGGGACGCTGACCAACGCCTTCGTGGTGCCGATCATGCAGTACGAGCATCGCGGCCCGCTGTCGGCCTGGCGGCGATTCACTCGTGCGATCACCGGCCAGTGGGCCGCCGTCGCCGTCTTCCTGCTTATCGCCGTCGTGATCAGCACGGTGGTCGGGATCGGGCTGTTCATCCTCAGCTTCGTTATCTGGTTTGTTGGCGGCTTGCTGCTCGTTGGCGGTGGCGTCCTCGTCGTCGAAAACGCCCCCGCGCTCGAACCGCTCGTGGCGGCGGTGCTCGTCGCCGCCTATCTTGGCTACCGGTACGCTGTTGCTGTGCTCCGAGCCCCCGTCCGGAGCTATCTACGATACTACGCGCTGTTGTTGCTTGGTGACGCCGAGCCCGCGTTGGCGATGATCACCGACGAGCTCACCGGTGGGAGCGATGGCGACGATGGGGCTGGCACCGACACGCCCGCTGGAACTGACACTGAGAAGTCCGATACAAAGGACACTGCTGAGAATCCTGATACGAACGACACTGCTGAAAAATCCGAACACGATGATGGCGACACCAATGAGGATGACACACCCAGCAACGAGTAGCTTCAGAGAGCCAAGATCGACGCACGGATAAATCGGCGACGCACCGATAGATCGGCTCGACCTACAGCTCCTCGACGGAACGGAGCTGATCGGCGTACTCCGACATCCGGACGAAATCGATCCGCACCCAGTAGTCGGTGCCATCGTAGCGGGTGAGCCATTCGCCCTCCGACGCATACGGCATGAACAACGCCGGCTGGCTGACAAACCGGTCGGCGACACCCTCGAAGACCCCGTCTTCCACGTCGTCGAAGCTACCCTTGTAGAAGGAGCCGTCATCGATCACCATCGCAAAAAAGTCGCGTTCGGCGTCGCTGAGGCCGGTCAGTTCGAACCGATGGGTTGCGCGGATATCCCGTCCGAACGCCGCCAGGGAGGCCGCGCGCTCGGTCGCCGTATAGGCAAACACATCGAGTGAGACAGTCGTTGGTTCGACCGCCACCGTCACGGGATGGCCGTCGACACCGATCGTCTCGTAGTCGGGTTCAGGGACGAGCACCGACGCCTCGCGGTCGGCCGGCGGATACCACGCCTGTCGCTCGGGCGACGCCGGAAACGCGGCATCGACCCCCTCGGACTCGTTTGCCTCCTGGATCTGACCGATCAGTCGCGGGAGAAAGTGAAGCCGCTCCCGGTCGACCGCCGGCAGCTCGTCGAAGCTGATCTCGGGGGTTCGGTCGGCGTCGTCTCCGTAGACCGTCAGCGAGATGAGATACTCGGTGCGGTCGCGCTGCCGGTCGGTTTCCTGCCACTCGATATCGTAGACCGAGCCGTTGTACCGGACGGGTCGATCGGGCTGATACGGCGGGTTCCCACGGCCGTCCGGACTCGTGCGGTTTGTCCCGCCGGCGACGGTTTCGGCGACCAGTTCGGTCGTCTCGGTGTCGCGGCTGTCCGGTGCGGTCGTCGCCTTGGTTGCGATATCGGTCGCGGCGGATACCGGTTCGACAAACATCGCGGCGTCGGGATCGGCACAGCCGGCCAGTCCGGCGGTCAGCCCGACCGCACAGCCGGCGAGGAGCTTGCGTCTGGAGAGCGAGGGCATACCGTCGAAGGCGTCGCCGTCGGTATAGGTGTACGGCCGTGTTTCCAGCCGTGAAACTCGCCGTTCACTCGTCGGCGTCGTCGACACCGAACGCCGCCAGAGAGGCCTGATCCGGGTTGTCAGCGGGGGCAGATGTCGACGCCTCGGCAGGTGTCGGCTGGTTGCTGTGCCGAACCGGCGACGGGGTGTCGCCGCGCGTGATCGTTTCCATCACCGTCTCGGCGGTGGTGATCGCTTCCGTGCGGGAGACGCCCGCGGCAAAGATCGGATACGCCGGGCCGTAGCCGGCCAACCCTTTGACCGTCCAGGCGTCGACGGCATCGGGGTCGTCGGCAGTAGTCGCTGGCTCGGTCGGCCGCACAAGGAGTGAGCGACCGTCACCGCGGTAGCGGAGGCTGAGATGTGTCGCCAGGTGAGTGCTGACGACCCAGCCATCGGGGCAGGGTGGCGTTGTGTCGGCCATCACCATGCGTACTGCTGGGTGACAACGGGCTCAAAGATATCGGTTTTCCGTCGTTGCTCTCTTCGCGGTGTCAGTTGACACGACTAATCAAGATGCAGATACTCCGACGGTAGCTCTGCTTATCGGGTAACTGCAGGCAGCGCAATCGTTGGTAATGTGATGAAATTCAGACTATAGTGGAATTCAAACAGGTTATATATCCGTAGTTTTGTTATGACTATGTATGCCAACGAAGCAGACACGACGGCGCGTGCTGAAAGCGGCAGGAATCACAAGCGTTGCTGCCTTAGCTGGCTGTACAGGAACCGAAGACAGCGGTGACGATGGGTCAGAAGAGGAGTCTACCGATGATGCCTCCGAAAATGAGACGGCCGACAACGGAGCAGCCGAAAACGAGTCGAGTACCGACGACTCGATGACCAACGAGACGGCGACAAACGAGACCAACACAAACGAGACGGCGACCAACGAGACGGCGACCAACGAGACGGCGACCAACGAAACGACAACCAACGAGACCAACACAAACGAGACGGCGACCAACGAAACGACCGACGACAGCTAAGCCCTCGATAAGATCGGTCTACCTGCGGAATTTTTTGTGTTGAAGTCGCGCAATCCCGCGTCTCGGTTCGAAAACAACGAGAACACAGCTAGGACGGGGATTTGAACCCCGGAAGTCTCGATTACAAGTCGAGTGCATGAACCGCCCATGCTCTCCTAGCGCAGCCGATAGTTAGCCGTCATCCTTTGAGTGTCTATCGTTTTCGAGTCGTTTCCGGAGCTCGATCCGATGGGGGTCGTAGCCGCGGCGATCGTACAACCGCTTGGCAGCATCGTTGTCGGCCAACACCTCGATTGCGACCGTCGAAACGCCGGCTGCCGCCAGTTCGGACTCAGCCGCCGCTAGTAGGCGGCTGCCGATCCCCTCACCTCTGGCGGCCGGTCGCACGTAAAGATGGGTGATCGTCCCTGTCGACTCCGTTTGGGTGTAGGCCCCGTCATCGGGATGAAACATCACAAACCCCTGGATTGGTTCAGCCCGTGCCACCAGAAGGCCATCGGTAACCACATGGTGGGCGATCGTTTCGGTGGCCGCGGTTCGGTTGGCGTCGGCCGCCAGCCGCGAGCCATGCTGACGTTGCTCAGCCGCTAAGGAAACCCAACAGTCGGCGACAGCCGCCACGTCATCGATCGTCGCCGGCTCGATGGTGATCCGGTCGTCGGTGCGCATGGGTGGGTCTCTGCCGGTAGGGAGACCGGCAGCAAGAGTGTTGGCCACGCCGGTGGGGTGATCGGTGCGGCTATCGGCGCACAACTGCGAGCGCGGTCATTCGGGTGCTCAACACTGTGCGGTGGGCAGTGGAACGACCGATCGCAACGAAGCGTGGCTCGGCGGCGGCTGTGTCGGAGCCCCGGTGGTCTACCGCGTCCGGGTGAACTGGTCGGCTCCTTCGTAAAACCAGAGCCCGTTTTCGCGCATCGCGGTGCCGACCTTCTTGTGCATCGTCACGATGTCTTCAAACTCGCTTGCCTCGACGTGCTCGAAGATCTCCCGCAGCGGGACGACCGTCTCGTGGTCGATCCGGATCGGGTCGTCGCCAAACTCATCGACGAACGCCGACACGTCCAGCGGGAAATCTGCCTCTTCGTCGACCTTCTTGGCGATCACAGCATGCCCGTAAACGCGGCGGCCCTCGCTACCCTGCTCACCGTCGGGATCGTGCGGCCAGTCCATACACTGAGATGGCAAGCGGGGAAAGTTAGTCTTACGCTCCGCTGGACGCGCTTACTCCACCGGTGCCGACTCGCCGCTGAGAGCCGTTTTGACCGCGCCGACCACCGGCAGGTCGACCCCCTCCTCATCGGTGAGCCGCGCCCAGACGACGATCGTTGACGGCAACACGAGGATCGACGCGAGAAATGCGTACAGCACGCTCAGCGAGATCAGGATACCGAACGCACCCAATGCGGGGTTGAGCGCGAGGACGAGCACGCCGATCCCAAAGACGGTCGTCAGCATGCTGCCGGTCAGCGCGCCGCCGGTGCCGACGACGGTACGCTGGAGGGCGGGATACAGCCGTCGCTCGTGGTACTCGTCGGCAAAGCGGTGGACGACGTGTACCGCGTAGTCGATCCCGATCCCGACGGCGATCGCGAGGATCGTCCCGTTGATCGCGTTGAACGCCAGCCCGACCGCCCGCATCGAGGCGACGAGTGCGACGACGGTGACGACGATCGGAACGATGTTCACCAGCCCCAGCGAGGGCCGCCCCTCGATCACCCAGTAGGCAAACAGGAGAAACGCCGACGCGCCGATCAGCGTGAGGATCAGGCTCTGGATCACCGATTCGAGAACCAAGGAGAGCGCCTCGTCGAAGATGACAACACTCCCCGTCGGCTGGGCACTGCTCCGGAAGCGGTCGGCCACGTCGTAGGCGTCGGCGGTCACCACGTCATCTTCGGCCTCGCCGTCGACGGTGAAGATCACCTGCGCGCTCCGTCGATCCTCGCCGAGGAAGCCGCTGAGATCGCTATCGGCGGGCTCTTCCAGTGCGTCGTAGATCTGTGGGAGGTTGTCGTCAGGGATCCCGTTGTCGTTGCGGTCGTTGCGGTTGACGAGTTCGCGGAACTCGGGGTCGCGCTCGGCGCGGGATTCGATCAGTGTGACGATGCTTTGGGTGTCGGCCTGTCGCCGCTCCGAGCGGAACGTCTCGGGCGGGGATTCGGCGGCGCGGTGTAACTCCTCTAAGGCCGAATCATCGGTCATCGACCCCTCGACGTACATCAACACCTGACCGTCCTGCTGGTAGTTCCGGTCGAGATAGTTGTTGATCCGGACGTACTCGAACGCCTCGGGCGGCCGGATCGATTCTGGGAGGTATTGGAGATAGTCGGGTGTTTCCTCGGCAGGCTGGAAGTCATCGGGGCTGAACCCGGTGTCGACGCCGGTCGCGTAGACGCCCGCGCCGGCTGTCGACACGAGAATCAGCAGCAAAAAGACCAGCGGCGCGCGCTTTGAGATGGTGACACCAACCGACAGCAGCCGGCCCAGCAGCGACCGCTCGGAGCCAAGCGGTGTATCCGCAAACGTCGGGATCGGATACCGCTGGCGGGCGCGGTCGACGGTCACCTTCAGCGCGGGGACGAACACCCCGAAGATCAGGAAGGTGAAGATGATCCCGATCGCGGCGACAAGGCCGAAATCCTGGGTCGGCGGGAACGCGCTGACGACGTTCGAAAGAAAACCGATCGCGGAGGTGCCGACGACGATGGCGAAGGCGACCGACATCTGGTCGGTTGTCCGCATCATCGACTCCGAGATCCCCAACCCGGTCACCCGCTCCTCGCGGTAGCGGTTGATCGAGTGAATGCCGAAGTCGATCCCGATGGCGATGAGGATCGGCGGCACCGCGATCAACAGGACGGCAAAGGGGATGCCGACATAGCCGATAAAGCCGAACGTCCACAGCAGCGTCATGATGATCGCCAACAGCCCGATGCCGATGTCGACCGGATCGCGGTAGGCGACCGCGAGGAAGATAATGATGAGCAACAGCGCGGCCGGCAACACGACGCTCGTGGTTGTGCCGGTCGTGTTCGGTGCCGTTCCCTGCACCCAGATATTCGAGGCGTCGTCGGTGACGATGCTTTTGATCCGATCGACCTTGTTCGGTGGGTACGACGAGCCGCCACCGGGCCCGCCACCGGAGCCCTCACCGGGGCCGGCGAGGTGGGTGACGCTGCCGCGACTCGACGTTGCCGATGCCGACTGACGATTGAAATCGTCGCTCAAACTGCCGGTAAAGCCGGCTTCCTCGGCGGCAGCCTCCCGAACTGCGGCATCGATCTGTGTCGGCGTTGCGCGCTCGACGGCCCGCAGCTGTTGTTCCGCCGTCGTCGCATCCGGGTTCAGCGTCGTGGCGACGGTTACCGCCGGTGTCGACACAGAGTCGACACGCAAGGCGTTCGTGGTGATAATCCGCTCGCGGGTCGCCAACATATCGGTTAAGGCGGGCTTCGAGAGGACGTTTCCGGACTCCTGGACGAGTGTCGTACTCGTCGTCACCTCGCTGAACGTCGGGCTGAAATCCTCGTTGATATCCTCGACGGCCTGGAAGGAGGGCAGATCCTCGATGAACTGCTCTTGGCCGCTCTCGGTCGTGATCGAGCCGAGACCGCCGATCATCACCACCGTCACCAGCAGAAAGGCGAGAATAACCGTCTTTGATCGGTTGACGATGACCGAATCAACCCGATCGATCAGCCACTGGTACTCCATCTAAATCTGTTTACTGTTTCTTCCGGCGGCGACCGGATAAGCATGTCTTCTTGGGGCCTCGGTCTCGCCTGAAACCACATAAGCCCGCTGGCCGTGTTTCAGCCCCGGAAACGACAACGTCTATGGGGCGGCCCTGACTACCGCTGGACAGCATGGACGAGCGCACACGGGAATATCTCCGCGGTCGGTTCGCCGACTACTACCGGGCGGCGGAGATCTCACCCCCACCGGCGGCCAACGAACGCGAGTGGGGGCATATCCCGTGGACACCGGGGTCGGGGACGACGATGGTTCGCCACCAATCACAGCTTGATCTCGGCGACATCGGTGGGTTTCTGACCCGCACCGCGCCCCGCCACGTCTACTTTTCGGCGGCCCGCTACGATGATCCGGGGGCGAGCACGATGGGCGCAAAAGGATGGCGCGGCGCGGATCTCATCTTTGATCTCGACGCCGACCATCTCCCCGGCGTCGATCCCGCCGAAACGAGCTACAAAGAAATGTTGGCGGCCTGTAAGGACGCCCTTCGTCGGCTGCTGTCGTTTCTCGAAGCCGACTTCGGGTTCACCGACCTGGAAATCGTCTTCTCGGGTGGCCGCGGCTACCACGTCCACGCCCGTGCCGACTCGATCCAGTCGCTGGACAGCGACGCCCGCGGCGAGATCGTCGACTACGTTCGCGGCCGGGGGCTCGACACCGATGGGCTCATTCGTGTCGCCGCTGAGGGCGGCGCGACCCAGCGGTTGCTCCGCACCGAGGGTGGCTGGGGGCGGCGCGTCCACGACGCGTTGCGGACGATGACCGCGGAGCTGCGAGAGCTGCCGGCGGCCGACGCGCTCGACCGACTCACCAGCTTTGAGGGGATCGGCGAGGGGCGGGCAGAGACGATCCTTGGCGCGCTGGAGGCCAACCCACAAGCGATCGAACGCGGGAACATGGAGGCCGGCGGCCCGGGAATCCGGCTGCTGGCCGACGCCTTAGCCGACCGCGTTGTCGAGGAGCACGCCGCGCCGATCGACGAGCCGGTGACGACCGATACCCATCGGCTGATCCGGCTGCCGGGCTCGCTACACGGCGGCAGCGGGCTGGTCGTCACGCCGATCGACCGCGCGGCACTCGACAGCTTTGAGCCGCTGGTCGATGCGGTACCCGACCGCTTCACCAACCAACAGATCTCCATCGAGATCGAGACAGCCCAGGAGGTGGCCCTCGGCGGCGACACGATTAAGTTAGATGCCGGTGTGCATTCGGTACCGGAACACGTCGGCGTCTTCCTGATGACGCGCGGCGACGCAGCCAAAGCCCCAGCATGAATCTCGACGAGCTCCGCTCCGTACAGTCCAAAGAACGCCAGAAGGATAGCCTCCAGCAGCTGCGCGAATCGTTTTATCAGGATGTTGCGAGCTACATCACGGATCTGCGCGCCGAGCGCGACCGCCGGGCCGAACGCGTCGACAACCCCTTCAGTGATGACGAGGTACAGCGGCTCTCGGATGAGCTTGATACCGCCGAGGAGGTCGCCGAAGCCCTCTATGAGCGACGTGTCGGCAAGGTCGTCAAGCTCGCCTCCTTTGCCGCCGCGGATATGTCCGCCAGCGAGGAGGGGATGACCGTCGAGGAACAGGCACTGTTTGATGATCTTGTCGACCGAATCAAACAGAACAAAGCCTCCGTGCTCGACGTGCTGGCCGGGGGATCAGACGTGTCGTCGCCGACTGATACTGCGGGATCGACTCCGAAGACGACGGGATCGACCGCAACCGAAAGAACGGAATCGACCCCAACCGATACTGCGGAATCGACCGGCCAACCCAACCCGACCGAGGCGTCGTCGACCGCGGCGGAACCACCAACCATCGGGAACGCAACCACAGAAGACGCCCACCCGACACCACCGGAAGCGGAGACCGAAACAGACGATGTGCTGGCCACCGCGATGGGCGGCGCGGCCGACGCCGAGTCGAGTGCCGACGAGCTCCCGCCGGCTGAGACCCCCGACAGCGGCTCCAACGCCAACGGAACCGACACCAGCACCGATCGAGCCCTCGACGGTACCGGCACGAACACCACCGATGAGGACGGCGTGCCGACGCCGGACGGCGGGAGCACGACGCATCCGCCACAGTCGACCGACACACAGCCGACCCCGAACTCGGTTGCCGGCTCGGATGCGTCGCAGTCGAACCGAGCAGGGTCGGAGCCGACAACCGCGGCGACCGACTCCGCAACGACGCCCGACTCGGAAGGAACCACCACTACGCCGGACACTGAACCAGCAGACACCCCCGAGTCGCCACCGCAGACCGGGTCGCAGGCGGCTGAGACGGTATCGTCCCCCGAACCGACTGGCACAGAGTCGGAATCGGCCCACCAGCCGACATCCGAGACGGCGGCCCCGGCAGAAACAGACGAGCGAACGCCGGCCACCGAGCCAACAGCCACCGAAGCCGCAACGCAGCCGTCGACCCAACAGGATTCCGACCCGACGCGGGAGTCGGCTGCCGATTCGACACCCCGGACGATGGTTCGGATCACCGACGATGTCGGCACGATCTTCGCGGTTGATGAACGCGAGTACACGCTTCAACCGGAGGATATCGTGACGCTGCCCACCACCAACGCCGAGGTGCTCCTCCAGCAGGACGCCGCGACAGAGATCGAATAACGGCTCGCGGCTCCCGGGGTCTACGATCACGTCGGGCTCCCGGAGAGTGACGACGCGCTGCCGACGACGATCTACCGGTCGCTACGAACGGTGCGTCGATCGCTGGCGGCGTCACCGATCTTACCGATCGGCCGCAAAAAACTCAGTAGCCGCGGTCGATCAGGTAGTCGGCGATATCTTCCAGCAGCCCGCGGGCCTCGTTGTCGGGCAACACCGACAGGCGTTCTTTCCCGCGTTCGGTCAGTTGCTCGGCCGTCTCGCGGGCGTGTTCGATGCTGCCGACGGCTTCGAGTTCGGCGACAGCGTCGTCGATCTCAGCTTCCGTGACCGCCTCGACGCTGTCGGTATCGAGCAGCCCGTCGACATCGACGCCCTGCTGGCGGGCGTGGAGCGTGATCAGCGTTTCCTTGTTCTCGACGAGATCGGAGCCGCGCTGTTTGCCAAGCTCCTCGCTTGGGACGGTGAGATCCAACACGTCGTCTTGGATCTGGAAGGCCTGTCCGGTCTCGATGCCGTACTGATACATCGCCTCGACGACTTCCTCGTCGGCTCCAAGCAGTTCGGCGGGGATGGCCGCCGACGCGCCGTAGAGGACGGCCGTTTTGAGCTCAACCATCTCCAGATACTCGTCGGGGAGCAGATCGTCGCGGCTTTCGAAGGCGATATCGAGCGCTTGGCCCTCACAGATCTTCGTACAGGTCGAGGAGAGCCGCCGCATCGCCGCCAGCGCGTTGGCCGGCTCACCACCGGTTTCGGCCATGATCTCGAAGGCCGACGAGTAGAGCGTGTCGCCGGCGAGAATCGCCGTCGAGGTGTCGTACTCGTTGTGAACCGCGGGAACACCCCGCCGGAGGTCGTCGTCGTCCATGATGTCGTCGTGAATAAGGGTAAACGACTGGATGACCTCCAGGGAGACCGCCGCCCGCAACAGATCGATCTCAGCACCCGACAGCGTCGGAAACGCTCGGTAGTCCGGACTGGTGGGGTCGACATCCGCGAGCGCCTCGCCGGCCAGCAGCGTCACCGTCGGCCGGAGCCGCTTGCCGCCGGCATTCAGGAGGTACCGGGAGGCCTCATACAGGCGTTCAGGCTTTTTCAGCGGGAGCTCCTCGTCGATGGCGTCGTTGATCCGGCTGCGCCGCTCGTCGATAGCCGCCAACACCCGCGATTCGGTCGTATCGGCCGTCATGCGCTCATCACTCCGAGCCAACGGCTCATCCGTCAACCCCCACATATCCGCCGATGGGTACGATAACACGTTCCATAGGTAGCAACCTTCGTTGTCGATTCCGCGGCCGCCGATAGCACCGCCGGCCGGCCACAGCGGCCGCGGGTCGTTGGTATCCGAGCGTTATGCGTGTGGTGATAAAAACCACATGGGTTGGGCGGTTTCGGCGCGGCGGGCCGCCTGCCGCGTTCCGATTACTCGTTGACCGCTTCCAGGGAGTCCTCGGGGACGCCCGTCTCCTGGCCGTCCTCGAAGCTGATCGTGTAGGTCGCATCGCCGAACATGTTGTCGACGACCTGCGTGATCGTGCCGGTCTCACCGTCGTAGTCGCTGTGTTTGTCGTGCAACACGGCCTCGTCGTCTTTCTCGAAGCTCATATCCGAGATGTACCGCGAGCACCGACAAAAGCGCGTGGATTTAGTCGGCGTTCGAGACGGCTGTATGGTAGGGTTGGGCGGCGATCAGCTCGCGGAGCTCACGCAGGGAGTCGCCGCCCTCCCCGTGCATCGCGGACATCACCGCGCCGACCTCCTGACGGGAGATCTTGACGCCGCGGTCGGTAAGCGCGTCCTCCGGGCGGTTCCGAAGCTCACGCAGTGTGCCGACCGCAAGCAGGAACGGCACCCCCCACGCCGCCATCGTGTTGCCGTGTCGCAGCGGCATCGCCTGCAGATAGCGTTCGGCGTCATCAAGGAACGACCGGGCGTGACCCACCGTCCGGCTGACGACCGACGCCGCCCCGTCGCGGTTCTCCGGGTCGACAACGGCCTCCTGGTCGACACCCTCCTCGTCGAGCCACTCCGCCGGGAGGTAGACGTTGTTCTCCTCGGTGTAATCGTCGTAGACATCCTTCGAGATGTTGACCAACTGCAGCAGGAGGCCAAACTCGACGGCCGTATCGTAGAGCCGCTGGCGGCGGTCGGCGGCGATGTCGCCGCGGGTCAACAGGTTCGTGATCAGCGTCCCAACGGTGCCGGCGGCGTAGTAGCAGTACTCCTCTAGCTCCTCGGCGTCGTCGATCCGGAGCCCACCGCTGTCGGCGTGTCGCTCGACGAACATCGCCATCCCGTCGATCAGCTCCCGAACGGGTGGGATGATCGCCTCCTGTACGTCCGCCGGCAGCTCCTCGAAGGCGGCGACGATCCGTGGGGCCTCCGCAACGACGATCCAGTCGTCGGTGTCGGCCTCGTCGGCCGGCAGCCAGTCGTCGACGGCCGTCCGAAACGCGTCGATATCGGTGTCGGCGTCGGGATCGATCGCCGCATCGTAGGTGCGAAGCAGTGCTGCCTGTGGCTCCGGCGGGATATGGTTGGCATCCTCGATCGTATCGGCGACCCGACAGAGGAGATAGCCCAGACAGATATGTGTCGACATCGGCTCGTCCAACACGTCGATCGTCAGCGCGAACGTTCGAGAGACGCCCTGCACCGCGTCGTGGCACCACGCGAGGTCGGCTTCGGGATCGACGCCAGGGGGACGGGATTCGTGATCCGTCATTCAACTACCAGTCCGTAGGGCGCGGGGCATAAAAAGTCTCTTGGGGTCGACCGGCCACCACCGAGAGCTGTTTGTCGACACACAGGTCGTGGGAAGATTCTTTTATCAGCACTCCTGTTCTCCGGGCGAACGAATGGAGCCATACGCACGCGGCCGACGATTACTGCGCGAACAACCCGGGCTCGTCGTGGTCGCAGTCGTCGCCTCCCTGCTGGGTGGCGATCTCCTCGCCAAACTTCTCGGCGGCGGGCTGACGCCGGCGCGGTTCGGCGGCTTCGTCTGGGACGGGCTGGTGATCGGGCTGGTGATCGGGCTGGCCGGCATCGGCCTCTCGCTGACCTACAGCATCCTTGGTTTCGCCAACTTCGCTCATGGCGATTACATCTCGTGGGGCGCGTTCTCCGGCTGGGCGGTCGCCTACCTTCTGGCTGGCATTGACCGCTATGCGGCCGGCGGCCTGCTGCTCATCGGGGCCGGCGATGGCCCCGCACCCGGCGATGTCGGCGTCAGTATCACGAACACCCCGCTCAGCATCGTCGCCGGCCTCGTCGTCGCCGTCGGTTTTACGATCGCCGTCTCGCTGGTCGTCGATCGCCTGGTCTATCGGCCGATCCGGGAGGCCGATGGGATCACGCTGCTCATTGCGAGTATCGGTGTTGCCTTCGCGCTCCGGTATCTCATCGTCTTCTTCTTCTACAGCAGCCGGGAGGGCGTCACCGATATCAGCCGGGTGCCCTCCTACAGTCTCGGCGGCGTCGTGATCGACGCCCACGAGCTCACCATCGTTGTCGTCGGCCTCCTGTTGATGATCGGCGTCCATCTCCTGTTGCAGCGAACCAAACTCGGCAAGGCGATGCGGGCGATGGCCGACAACCGCGATCTCGCACAGGTCACGGGCATCCCGGTTGAGGGCGTCATCCGAACGACATGGATCCTCGGCGGCGGGCTGGCCGGCGCGGCCGGCTATCTCGTCGTCCTCACACAGGGGACGATCTCCTACGACCTCGGCTGGCTGCTCCTCTTGTTGATCTTCGCCGCGGTCATCATGGGCGGGATCGGCTCGGTCTATGGGGCGATCGTCGGCGGGCTCGTCATCGGGCTTGCGAGCCGACTCTCGCTGATCTGGCTGACCGGCGACCTCTCCAGTTTCGCCGAACCGGTCGCCTTCGGGCTGATGATCTTCGTCCTCTTGTTCCGCCCAGAGGGCATCTTCGGGGGGGTGAGTACCGCATGAGCGCCGATCAGTTCCAGACCGGTCGTCTTAAGCAACTCCGCGATCTGCTCGAACGCTCCGATGCCGCGCTCGTCCTCACAGCGATGGCCGGGTTCTATCTGTTCTTTCTCGGGATCGGCGCGATCCTGAACTACAACCTTGCGGGCCTCATCTCGATTCTCGGACAGGTCACGTTTTTCACCGCGGTGTACGCCCTGGTCGTCCTCGCGTTGAACCTCCAGTGGGGGTACGCCGGGCTGTTCAACATCGGGATTGCGGGCTTCATGGCCGTCGGCGTCTACACGATGGCGATGTTGACCGCGCCGCCGACCGGGTCGCCGCCCGGGCTTGGGCTCCCGCTCGCGGTTGGGGTTGTCGGCGGCATGGTCGCCGCGGCCCTCATCGGCCTCGTCACTGCCCTGCCCGCTCTCCGGCTGCGCGCGGACTACCTCGCTATCGTGACGGTCGCCATCTCTGAGATCATCCGGCTGACCTACAACTCCCCGGCGTTCAGCACGTTCACGCTGCCGGGTGGGATCGATCTCGGCACCGGCGGGGCAAGCGGCATCGGCAACTTCCCGAGCAACCCTGTCCGGGCGATCTACTACGCCGATCCGAGCAGCGCGGCCTCGGGGACAACGCCGATCGGGGCGGCCGTCTTCGGGGTCTTCGAGACGGTCGGCGTCTTCCGGAGTGCTGTCATCGTCGATCTCACCTACGGGCTGGTGCTCGTTGTGGTCGTTGTCCTCGTCTACATCCTGTTGGCCCGCGTCGGCAACTCGCCGTTCGGTCGCGTGCTCAAGGCGATCCGAGAGGATGAGGTCGTCGCCAAATCCCTCGGGAAGGACACGAACAGATTCAAAATCAAGACGTTCATGCTGGGGTGTGCGCTGATGGGGCTGGCCGGCGTCGTCTGGCAGGGGTTCGGTACCGGCGCGGTCTACCCGCAGGCGTTCCGCCCCGAGCTGACCTTCTATATCTTCATTGCCGTCATCATCGGCGGCGCGGGCTCCAACACCGGCAGCGTGCTCGGCGGCGCGGTGTTCGCCAACCTGCTGTTCCTCCTGCCGCAGTACCTCCCCAACATCATCGAGCAGACGTTTGCGATCCAAGCGAGCCCGAACAACTTCATCGCCGCCATCGCGCCGATCGCGGCCGGCGAGATCGCGCCGCTGTTGGGGTACATACTGAACCAACGGCTGCCGGCTCTCCGGTTTGTTTTCGTCGGGGTGCTGCTGGTCTATCTGATGCAGAACCGCCCAGAGGGGCTGCTTGGCCACCGCACCGAGACGGCGGCAGCTGTCGACCTAAGCGAGGGTCACACGCCGGGTGCCGCAACGCAGCCGGACCCGACCGCTCCCGACGAGCCGGGAGGTGTCGACGATGAGTAGCGAGACGACCACTGTCGGTAGTGACACGACCGACGCGGATGGTGACGAACCGCCGCTCCGCGTCGAGACCCTCCGCAAGGAGTTCGGCGGCATCACCGCCGTTGACGGCGCGTCGTTTACCGTCGCCGACGAGTCGCTAACGGGGTTGATCGGGCCGAACGGCGCGGGGAAATCGACGACGTTCAACTGTATCACCGGGATTCACGAGCCAACCGCCGGCGCGGTCTACTTCAACGGCGAGGATATCGCCGGCCTCGCGCCCAACGTTGTCGCCGACCGCGGCCTCGTCCGGACGTTCCAGATCGCCCGCGAGTTAGCCGAGATGACCGTCCTCGAAAACCTGATGCTCGCGCCGAAGCGACAGCAGGGCGAATCTCTCTATCGGTCGGTGTTGCCGAAATTCAGGGATGGCGTGATCGCGGAGGAAACCGAGCTGCGCGAGGCGGTCTGGGAGTCCCTCGAATTCTTTGAGATCGACCACCTCGCCGAGGAGCAGGCGGGCAACCTCTCGGGCGGCCAGCGGAAGCTGCTGGAGTTGGCCCGCGCGCTGATGACCGACCCCGACGTGTTGCTGTTGGACGAACCGTTCGCCGGCGTCAACCCGACGCTGGAAACCAAGCTGCTCGATCGCATCAATCAACTGCGAGCCGAGGAGGGGTTGACGTTCCTGCTGGTCGAACACGACATGGACATCATCATGGAGCACTGTGATCCGGTTATCGTGATGCATCAGGGCCGCGTGTTGGCCGAGGGGGCACCCGAGGCGATCCGAAACGACGAGCGCGTTGTCGATGCCTACTTCGGTGAGCAACAATGACGGACGTGACTGCGACCACCGAGGTCACGACCTACGAGGACAGCCTGCTGTGTGTCCGGTCGCTGGACGCCGGCTACGGCGATCTCCAGATCCTCGAAAACGTCGATCTCGACGTTGCTGACGGCGAGTACGTGACGATTGTCGGGCCCAATGGAGCCGGAAAATCGACGGTGATGAAATCCGTCTTCGGGCTGACGACCTACATGGGCGGGGACATCGAGTTCGACGGCGCGGCGATCGAAGGGCGCCGCCCCGAGGAGATCATCCACCACGGGATCGGCTACGTCCCGCAGTCGGACAACGTCTTCCCGTCGCTGTCGGTCGAGGAGAACCTCGAAATGGGCGCGTATATCCTCGATGCGTTCCCTGACGACGCGCTGCAGGCAGTCTTTGACCGCTTCCCGATCCTCGAAGAGCGACGCGGCCAGAAGGCGGGGACGCTGTCCGGCGGCCAACAGCAGATGCTGGCGATGGGGCGGGCGTTGATGCTCGATCCCGACCTCCTGCTGCTCGACGAGCCGAGTGCCGGCCTCGCGCCCGACCTCGTCGAGGACATGTTCGACCGGATCGACCGCATCAACGACGACGGGACGGCGGTTCTCATGGTCGAACAGAACGCAAAACAGGCGCTCAGGCGGTGTGATCGGAGCTACGTCCTCGTCCAGGGACAGAACCGCTACGAGGAAGACGGCGACGCGTTGCTGAACGATCCCGAGGTCAGAAAACAGTTCCTCGGCGGCTGATTCGCGTCGAACTCCGGCGGCCGTTAGGCCGAGAACTCGATGGTGTCGGTGGCCTCGTAGCCGTCCTCGTTGAACTGGAAGACCTCGTAGGTGGCCGCCCGCAGGTCGCCGTTCTCGTCGAAGTCGACCGGGCTGGAGGCACCCTGATACTGGATCTCGGTGCCTTCGGCGGCCATCGCCAGCCCGTCAGCCAGCGTCGATGGCGTCACCTCCTCGCCGCCGGGGTTGGCGACGGCCTGCATCTGCTCGGCGATCGCCGGGCCGCTGCTTTCACCCGCCGCGGCGTTGGCGAGCAGACAGACCGCGGTCGCATCGAAGGCCTGTGAGGTGAAGACGCCGGGCTCGCTGTCGAACTCGTTTTGATACTCGGTCGTGAAAAACTCCCGACCGGGGCCGGCCGCACTCGGCGCGCTGCCTTGCACGTTCGTCATCGCGTTGCCGACATCGCTCGGCAGATCGCTGTCCTGCAGCCCGTCGGTGACGAGGAACGGCGTCTCGCCGTCGTACTCCGAGTAGTAGTCCCGGAACAGCTGGACACCGCTTTCGGGGTAGCCAACGACGACGACGATATCCGGATCATCGCTCAGGGCTTGGCTCAGCTGTGAGCTGTAGGAGCTTGCACCCTTCGGGAACGACACCTCGTTTTGGACGGTGCCGTCGAACGCCGACACGAAGCTGTCGGAGAGCGCTTGGCCGTAGGAGTTGTTGACGTACATCGTCGCGGCCGTCTCGGCACCCTCGTTGTCGGTGGCGACCTGTGCCAGCACCTGTCCCTGTAAGGCGTCCGACGGCGGCGTTCGCCAGATGAGGTTGTTGTCGTCGAGATCGGTGATTGCCGGCGATGTCGACGCCGGCGAGCAGGCCACCACGTTGTTCGGGATAAAGACGTTTTCGGCGACCTGGATCGTGACCTCCGAGCTAGCCGCGCCCGTCACCGCCGGATAGCCGGCGTCGACGAGCGAACTCGCCGCGGTCTGGCCGGCGTTGGGGTCGGTTTGGGTGTCCTCAACCTGGCTGTCGATCGTAAACTCCGTCTCGCCTTCAAGAAGTCGGATCGGGAGCACCGCGCCGTCACGGATCGGTTGGCCGAGATTGCCAAGGCCGCCCGACAGCGGCATCAGGATCCCCTGGCTGAGCGTGCGAGCACCGCCGCCCCCACCGGCACAGCCGGCGAGAGCGACCGTTCCGCTGACGCCGATTCCTTTCAGCACATCCCGTCTGTCTATGTTGTATGACATATTTACCCACACATACCTAACAGCTCATAATAAATCCCAGGGATAGCTGTGGGGATAACCGGTGTAAGCAGGAGGGTGCATGATACGCCGTCCACAGTCACAGCGATCAGATCGGTTTGCGGTCGACGCCCAGTCCAAAGCGGATCGTTAGTCGTGTGGATGCAAGCGGTCGATCGCGTCGTGGACGGCCTCGGTCTGGCCGAGCACAGTCAGGTGATCGCCGTACTCGACGGCGAGACTGGCGTCGGGAACGGTGTTTTCCTCATCGCGGCTCACCAAGGCGATCATACAGCTTTCCGGCAGTGTCTCGTTGAGTTCGCCGATGGTCTTGCCGACCAGCGACTCGTCGGTGACCTCGACCTCCTGGACATCGCCGCTGCGGCCGAGTTCTGTCATCCACCGTGACATCGCCGGCCGCTCGATGAGGTTGTCGATCCCCCACGCCGTCGAGGCCGACGACGAGATCGTCTTCACGCCGAGTTCCTCGAAGGCATCGACGTTCTCGGGCTCGTTGACACGGGTGATGATCGTCTCGGTGTCAAACGTTGATTCCGCAAGCTGTGCCACGAGGAGGTTGGTGTCATCGTCGCCGGTCGCCGCGACAATCGTTTTCGACCGCTCACCGCCTGCTTTGCGAAGCTGTTCAACGTTTGTGCCGTCACCCTCCCGGACAGCGAACCCTTGATTGCGGAGGTCTTCGGCCGCCGACTTTCGTTCCTCGATGAGCACGACGTTCTCGCCGCGTTCTTCGAGTCGTTCAGCCAGTTCTGTGCCGACACGTCCGCCGCCGATGATGAGTACACGCATTGGAATCACCTTGAACCATTCCGCCAGCTGCCGCGCAAAGCCGCCTTCGAAGACGACCGTGAGCAAGATTACCAGAAAGACCGTGCCCGCAAGGATGCTCGCACCTTCTGGGTTTGAGGGTGCTTCCGGCGTCCCAAGCTGGATCGCAAACAGCGTGGCGACGCTGGCGGGGATGATCCCCCGCGGGCCGACAAAGCTCATGAACAGTTTCTCCCCGCGGGTGAACCGATCGCCGGTCGTCGATAAAAACACCAACAGCGGCCGAAGAACGAGGGCGACAGCCGCGACAACAGCCAGCCCAGCGAGGCCGAGATCAAGCAGCGTCTCGAACTCGATCAGCGCGGCGAGGGCGATAAAGACGAACGAGAGCACGATGATCGTGATATCGCCTTTGAACTCCTCGATCTCGGCCTCATACGGCAGACCAACGTTGCCCAGAACGATGCCGGCGGTCGCCACCGCAGCAACGCCGGATTCGGTGACCAGCGTGTCAGCCGTACTGTAAGCCATAATCGCACCAACAAGCGTCAGCAGCCGGGCGTTCTGTGGTGTCCAGCCGGTCGGCGTCTGCACCCGCGTCAGCAGGAACCACAGCACAGCAGAGATGACGAGGCCGATAAAGACACCGACGCTCAGCCGCTCAACGAAATCGGTGAGATACGCTGCCGGCGTCGCCCCCTGGGCGGCGAGGAGTTTGAAGATGACAACCGCCAGAATCGCCGCGGTCACGTCGTTGACGATCCCCTCGGTTTCCAGCGCCGCGGCAACGCGGTCTCGAACGGGAACAACCGCCAAGATCGGGGTGATCACGGTCGGCCCGGTGGCGATGAGCAGCGCACCGACAAGGGCGGCGATCCCCCAGGTGGTGTCGAGAACGAACCGAACGGCAAGTGTTGTCCCGAGAAATGAGATCGCGGCCCCGATCGTGATCAGCCGGAGTGCTGCGGAGGGTGATTCTCGCAGTTTCTCGATCTTGAGATGAAACGAGCCCTCGAAGACGATGATCGCAACACTCAGCCCGACGATCGTTGTAAGGGCGCTCCCGAACACCTCCTGGGTGACAATCGAGAACCCCTTTGGGCCGACAGCAACCCCGGAGAGGATCAAAAAGAGAACGCTGGGGACACGAAACCGGTCTGCAAGCACCTGTGATGTGACCCCCAAGCCGAGGATAACCGCGACGATCAACAGCAGGTTTGTGTCACCCTCGCCGAGCAGCGGAATCATCGGTTTCCTCCTGTCTGTCGATCGAAACAAGTAGCCATCTACATCTATGTTGCCTGTATCAACCCGTATAAATCGCTTCGTTGCGCGCCGTCAGTCGCTCTCGGTATCGACACCCCGTAGCTCGAACTCGGTCGTGTTGCGGGTGACGACCGTCGCCTCGGCGTCGGCTGCGACGGGGGACTACCGATTCTCTTCGAGCCACTCCAGCGCAGGCTCAAGCTCCGTCTGCGGGGGCGAGCAGGTAAACGACTCACAAGCGTAGACCGTCGGCTCGCCGCCGTCGGCGTCGCGGTCGGCCCAGACCGGCGGCGCGCTGTCCAATCCGAGTTCGTCGAGCCAGTCTTGGAGGCCGTCTTCGGTCGGTGGCCGGCGGGCGAGCACGACGCCCGGCAGATACCGATCCGCCAGCGTCGCCCGCCAGTCGTCGGGCAGTTCGTCGGCCGCGATCGTCAGTTCCGCGCCGCCGTTGGTGTAGCGGTCGGCCGCCAACGTCAACGAGACGTGTTGGAGGGGATTGCCGGTGATCCGGTTTGCGTGGGTCGCCAACACCTCGCCGGCGATCTCGCGGTAGTCGGCGTCGGCAACAAAGCCGTCCAGCACACACAGCAGATCGACGGTCGCCCCGAGACTCGACGGCGTCGAGCTATCGGTGAGTTCCTGTGGGCGGGTGACGAGTTCCTCGCCGCTTTCGGGCGTGAAGTAGATCGTACCGTCGTCGGCGTCGTAGAACTCCGCAACGATGGTGTCGGCGAGTTCGAGGGCGATGCCGAGCGGGTCGGGATCACCGGTCGCCTGATAGAGGTCAAACGCCCCACGGGCGAGGAAGGCGTAATCCGCCAGATACCCCTCGCCGGCGGCCTCGCCGTCGATAAACCGCCGCTGGAGGCGGCCGGCGTCGGCGTCGAACAGATGGTCGGTGACGAAATCGAGTGCCTCGCGTGCCGGTTCGGCGTAGTCGGGGTCGAGAACCTGCGCCGCCTGCGCGTACGCCGAGATCATCATCCCGTTCCAGCCGGCCAACACCTTCTCGTCGCGGGGTGGCCGGGTTCGCTCCTCGCGGGCCGCAAACAGCGTCTCGCGGGCGGCGTCGAGTTCGGCGTCGACCTCCGCAGCTTCAAGGCCGTGCTCGTCGGCCAGTTCGTCGACGGTCGCCGAGACGTTCAACACGGTCGTTCCGCGCTCGAAGTTGCCCGAGTCGGTGACGCCGTACCGCTCGCAAAACAGCGTCGCCGCCGGGTCGTCAAGCAGGTCGTGAACCTCCTCGGGCGTCCAGACGTAGAACGTTCCTTCCTCGTCGCCGCTGCGGGCATCGAGCGTGCTGAAGAAGCCGCCGTCGGGGTGGGTAAGTTCGCGGTCGACAAAGGCGAGCGTCTCGTCGACGACCTCAGCATACCGCGCGTTGTCGGTCACCTGCTCGCCGGCCAGATACAGCGGCGGTAACCCGGCGTTGTCGTACAGCATCTTTTCGAAGTGGGGTACCGTCCACTCCCGATCGGTCGCATACCGGTGGAAGCCGCCACCGAGGTGGTCGTACAGCCCGCCCGCCGCCATCGCATCAAGGGTCGTCGTCGCCGCGGTGAGGGCGTCGCTGCTGCCGCTGCGGCTCGCCGCGCGCAACAGGAGGTCGATCCGGCCCGGCTGGGGGAATTTTGGGCCGTCGGAACCAAAACCGCCATACTCGTCGTCGACCGAGCGCAGCGCGGTGCGCACCGCACTATCGAGGGCGTCGTCGCCGGGCACGTCGCCGTCACCGTCGTGGGTCGGGGTCTCGTACTTGTCGCGGGCGGTGTCGGTCCACTGCTCGGCGCGCTGTTGCATCTCCGCGCGGTCGTCGGGATCACTCCAGGAGTCGCTGATCTTGTCGAGCAAATCCAGAAACCCCGGCATCCCCCCCTGCGGTTCCTTCGGGAAGTAGGTGCCAATGTAAAATGGCTTGCCGTCGGGGGTGAGCCACGCCGACAGCGGCCAGCCACCGCGGCCGGTGACCCGCTGACAGATCGTCATATAGATGCTGTCGATGTCGGGGCGTTCCTCGCGGTCAACTTTGATCGGCACAAAGTTCTCGTTGAGCCGCTGGGCGACAGCCTCGTCCTCGAAGCTCTCCTCCTCCATGACGTGACACCAGTGGCAGGCGGAGTAGCCGATCGACAGAAAGATCGGCTTGTTCTGTTCCTCGGCTGCTTCCAAGGCAGTCTCGTCCCACGGCTGCCAGTTGACAGGGTTGTCCTCGTGTTGGCTGAGATAGGGGCTGCCCTCCGCGGCCAGTCGGTTACGACGCAGTGGATCGGTCATGGCTCTCCGTCGGCGCGGCGGACGCAAAAAAGATCGGTGTCATCGCCAGCAACGCGAAACCGTCCTCGGTTAGCCGGTGGGTTGGGTAGTCGTCTGGTTTGCTGCCTGGGCCTGCTGTTCTTGCAGCTCTTCGAACTGGTCGGGACTGGTGATGCCAGCGACCATATCGACGTTCATGTAATCCAGGAGCGCGCTTTCCGACCCCGAGACGAGCAGCAGCGGCGAGCCGCCTGGCGGTGTGATCGAATCCTCAACGGTCAGCCCGAGTGATTCGGCCTCCGTGGTCGCACTCTCGACCAGCTCGTCGTTGAGCTCGGTTTGGAGCTCGGAGATCTGTTGGCTCGCCGCCTGCCGGGAGATGCTGCCGTTCTGGAGCTCCTGGCTGAGCTGTTGGTTTTCCGCCTGTAGTTCGGCCTGTGCGTCCTCCGAGAGCTGGAGAAAGGCGGTGGCGCGTCGCTCCGAGCCGGGGGCCATACAGCCGGCGGCGGCCAACCCAAGGCCGACACCGCCGGCCGCAAGCAGTCGTCGTCTGCTAACCGAGGGGGTTTCAGTCATACACCTGTCGGCTACCAACACCATACATAAAACCACACTGATCGACCGCGCACGCCGACCCGGGATGAGAGCATCCCACAGCACCCCCTTTGATTACTGCGCCCGCCTGAGGGCACGGTATGGAACCAGCCGAACCACCGCCCGAGGATCCGGCCGCCGCCAGCGACGCGTTGGCCGCCCACCTCACCGCCACCGCCGAGCGGCCGATCCCGCCGGCAACCAACCGCTGGCTCGGGGAGGCCGAAGCAGTCGCGCGGGATGCGGCCAGCGACGACATCGATCCAGCGACCAGACGACAGCGAGTCCAGCAGGTCGCCGCGCTGTTGGCCGAGGCCGAATCGACCGGCGACGAGACCGCAGACGAGCATATCGCCAGTGCTCGATCCTGCTGTCAGGTGGTTCTTGACGGGTCGCCCGGGTGAGTTATTCGGCCTGACCGCAGGCGTCGAGCAGATCGAGAAGCGTCTCACGAGCCGCTGTCGGGTCGATCGTCTCGGCGACGGCGTCGACAACGGCGGGTGGCCCGCTGTCGGGTGGCCCCGCGGGGACGCCGCCGCCGGCAACGTGGTAATCGCCGGCAGCCGCCCAGATACCGACCACCGCGGTGATCGGCACCGCAAGCAGTGCGGTCGATCGGTCGTCGTCAGTGATCGCATCGCTGTCGGCGTCGGCAGCAGCCGGGGTGTCGCCGTCATCGGCGACCTGGATCGACCGCCGAACCAACCCGCCGTAGGTGACGATCTGTCCCGTCGCCTCGCCGATCGCTCGCTCGCGTCGATCACGTTCGGCGACCTGCTCGATGCCGCGATCGGCGAGCCGATCGGTGAAGCCGTCAGCGGCCTTCCGTCGCACCAGCTGTGTCAACATCGCGTTCGGCTCACGCCGCGGCTCCAGCCGGATGCGACTCACAAAAAAGAACTGCCAGGGGTGATCGCAGCCGGTTTCGGCACGAATCCGCGCTCTGGCCTCGGTCTCCTCGAAGACGACGGTATGGGTGTAGACGGTGACAATCGGTGTCGAAAACGCCTGTTCGATGGTTGCGTCGGTCTCCTCCCAGCCGGCCAACCGCTCGCTCGGAACGGCCGGCCGGGGAACGTCCATCTAGTGGTCGTCCTCGCGCCACTTGTGTTCACACTCGGTACAGACGAAAAACCGGGTCTCGCTCTCGTCGGCCGCCCGGATCTGCTGCATATACCAGTAGGCGCGGTCGTTGTCACACTCCGGGCAGGCCGCCGTCGTCGTCGGCAGCCCCTTGTCCTCGGCGTCGCTGACGTCGACGATCTCGGTTTCCTCTTGGCCCTGTGTGGTCGTCATGGCGGCCTCCGCGGCCTCATCGCGCAGTTTCGTGAAGCCGCAGGCATCACAGACCCATTCATCGCCCTCCGTTTTCATCATCGAACCGCAGTCGTCACAGAACTCCATTAGCGGGTCGAAGTCCGTTGTCGTATTTAAATAACTGGGTTCAGCTGGGTTGGGAGGGGGTTCAGGCGTCGCCGTCGGATTGGCCGGGTTCGCCGACCGCTTCGATGGGAACGACGTTGTGCAACTCGGTCGTGAGGTCGTCCGCTGAGGCGAAGCTGTCAGGGCCGGTCTCGCCGATAAGCTCGCCGAGATCCGCCTCGCCGTCGGCCAGTATGAGCGTGGTATCGTCGAACGCCGCGGCGGCTGCCTCCCGGTCGACCGGGTATTCGATCTCGCTGAGGACGGACGTGACACGGGCGATTTTTACATCTGCCATAGTATGTGGTTCGGTCTCAGTAGGCTTAGTCACTCCCCTCCGTTCTGCGTTCGGAACACGACAGCCGAAACCCGGAACCCAGAAAGGGGCCGACTCGAAAGTGGGAGTATGAGCCTCACCGACGAGGAACTGGCCCGACTGGAGGATGTCGTCGAGCTCCAGCCGACGAAAAACAGCGAACTCCAGGAACGCTGGGGGGTCGACAGCGGCAGCGAGGTACACCAGTATCTCGAAGGCCACCTCAAGGACTACTACTACCGTGACGACGACAGCCTGATCCGATCGACGCCGGAGGCCGTCGAGCTCACCGGCGTCGAGCCGGGGGTCGAACCGCCGGGCGAGGATGCCGACGCCGACGCGGTTCCGGGATCGATCCGGCTCTCGCCGCTTGAGGCGAAGGTCTTCGAGACCGTTGCCGGCCCCGAGGAGCGATCCGAGAGCGTCGTCAGCGTGCTCAACGGGCTGCGGGAGGCGTTCGATATCGACCCGGATGTCGACGACGTGCGGGCGGCCCTCCAGCGACTGAAACGGATCGGCGTCGTCGAGGTTCGCTACCGGGCGGTGCCGACGTTTCGCGCCTGTGTCGACCGCGACGAGGTTCGCGTCACCATAACCGAGGCGTGAGCTACCGATTGCGGTCGGCGCGTTTCGCCAACAGCTGGCGGATTCCGGCACCCGGGCCGCCCTCGATCGGCCATCCCTGTGTGCGCCAGGCCGGTGGCTCAGGCTCGAACGCCGAA
>Ga0207714_1000443_pt1 | contig 28885 bp, 19 predicted proteins | sample PonA232FremontCA_2_FD_187270 | JGI IMG/M metagenome (GOLD analysis project Ga0207714, IMG submission 187270) | Marine sediment microbial community from Fremont, CA, USA - Pond A23 Sediment 2 (SPAdes) | ecosystem: Environmental > Aquatic > Marine > Unclassified | place: USA: Fremont, California...
CGTTCTGTATTTCAAAATAATTTTGCTTCCAACATTACATGATTTGCTTCCCTCTGCCATGGAACCCTCATGTTTTATTCATTACCTTTTGTGCTAGTCCTTGCATGCGGGTTTCATTCGATAAGCGGGCATAAATCACAAATTAAAGCCCAGGCCAATGGTTATATGGGGATGTTTAAATTCCAAAAGGGAGCATCCAAGGTTCCAGGCCAACCATTGTCCGCGAAAGACAAAGCCTGTTTCCAGTTCCACGCCCCGGGCCGAATATTCCTGATTCATGGCATAGGCATCTCCCAGCCTTTGGTCATTTACATCAGCATATTCCTTTAAATGCCAGAGCAATCGACGGTGTCCATACCCACCCCCTACATACCAATGGACCATGGAAGAGAAACGGAAAGTGAATCCTCCGGTTAGCGAGAGTCGGGGAAAAAGCTCCTTGCCATCAAATTGATAGTAGCGTTCAGGGTGGTCATAATCTGGAATGGAATTCTCCTCCACTTTGTATTCCGCAGTAAAGTCATACTTTTTGTTCAGCCGGGCGGCGAAGTAAAAACCAGGGGTGCCCAGCATGCCTGTTTGTACACCAAACGGGGCAACAAAGTCGGGCAAAGACTGGCCGCCGGTGGTGGTTAACAGAGCAGCACCCGCGGTATAAAGAAAGAAAAAATGCTTTTTCGGTTTCATTCGAATGAAAAACTCTTTTCTGCTGTTTTTGGTAATGGCATAGCTCCTATTGGCCTTATAATCGTTCTTTTCAAGCTCAAAATCATGCTTTTCAAGGGGCAGATCGAGGTTAACCGGGGTGGTACCTTTGTAAGTGCCGTCAATATAGACTTTAGCTTTAGAGGGCTTGCTCCTGATGGAGACGCTTGTTGTGGTGGGCATCATATCGGCTGCCACCTGGCTGGTTTCCGGGGTAATTTCCACTTTGCGGTTATAGACTTCATATCCGTTCTTATAGAAAGTCAGTTTATGGGAACCAAAGGAAAGCTCTGTTTTCAAGGGGGTAAGGCCTTTCCCCTGGCCATCTATATGAACCCTGGCCCCGCGGGGTGTAGTCTTAATTTTCACCATGCGGGCTTCTGGTAATTGCTTTTTCAAGCGCAGGGTATCGCTTTCCTGAATCCGGATATCCTTTTGGATGGAACCATACCCTTTTTTATCGACCACCAAATGGTATTGGCCCACCAGCAAATCGGAAATCATTTCAGGGGTCTGACCATACTCCCGGCCATTTAAGGTGATCCTGGCATGCCATGGGGTGGTGATCACCTCCAGGAAACCAACTTTCGGTTGGGGATGGAGTGTAATGGAACGTCGATCTCCCCTGTTGATTTCAACGGTCCGAGCATCTGCATGGTGCTTTTGTTTTTCAGCACGAATTGTGTAAACACCTGGCATCAGTCTGGTTTGAAATTTACCGGAACCTTTCGGGTCATTGTCTATAAAAAGGTTGGCCCGGGGTTTACTTTCAACGCTTATATGGCCATAGGCCGGATTCAGTTGGAGGTTAACCGTATCGCGCTGGCCGGGTTTCACCTGCACCTGACGCCTGACCGGTTCAAACCAGTTCTTTTCCGCTTTGATCCAATGGCTTCCACTGGCCAGGGTGTCCAGAGTTGCAGGGGTCTTCTGCCCCAGCCTGTTTCCGTCGAGAATGAGGCGCCCCCCTTTTTCCGGTTCAGTAGTCACATGAAGTGAACCAAAATCAGGGCTGAGATCTGCATTGATCTCTTTCTCATCTTCCACTTCCGTCAAATCAACCTTCCCGGCCATAGGCTGGTACATGGTCCTGGAAAATCGATAGTTATAGTGACCCCGCTTAACCTTACTCTGCAGCGGTGTCTTGCCCATATACGTGCCATCGAGATAAAACGCTGCCCCTTTCGGATTGGAATTGATCAACAAATAAACGTGTTCGACCTTTTGCGGTTCAACCACCCTTCTTACTTTGCCAGTAGTTAAAACCATTTCATATACCCTGGCCTTTTTTATCGGTTTTTCATAGTGATAATCCCTCAAGACCCCCAATTGATCATGTTTGATGGTGATTTTTTTGGCCCCGTGGGGCACATATACCCAGTACTCCCCTGTCTTTCTGGTAACCTTGCGCACCCCCAACATTCCCCCCTCCCAAACAAAACCTTCCTGATCGGTCACCACCTTAATCAGGGCACACTTCTCCCCGTTCTGATCCTTTACCGATGAATTGACCCGGGCATCCAAATCGTTGGGTAACGCTGTGAAAGATTCCACCGAAATATTTTGAGCGAGTGCCCGGGGAGAAAGAAAGGGAGCAACAACCAACAAAAGGATTAAGAAATATTTCATGATAAGTTTTTTTCCATATAAGAAAAATCGATCTAAAAGTCTGAAAGCCCATAGATGCTATCCTGTTTGCCCTTGGTAGGCTGCCAGGTACGCACATGAATGATGGGTTCATGGGGATCATTGAGGTCGACCATCAAAAACAACCATCCCTGATCGCCATAATTGGAGGAATAATAGTTTTGCTTAATCTGCACCCCGTATATATCTCCACCTTTTCCCCCTTTACGGACATCGGATTCTTCAAACTGTATATTGATATATTCCTTGCTCTGGAAGGAGTATCGCAGGTTCCGGATATACTCCTGCTTCGATTGCCGGTTGTATCTGACAATCTTATTGCTCTGGTAGCGGCTGTCCGCATTGGGTTTGACCCGTACCACCTCGCCGGTGATGATCAGGGCATCATCGGCAAAGATCGTTTCAATATAATCCAATCGCTTCAGGGCATAAGCCGTTTTATAATGCTCCAGGAAATTGATCAGCACCATCCGGTCCACTTCATCCCAAACATCCTTGTTGATGATGCTGTTCAGGGCATGATCGGAAAGTCCGAAGGAGAGGCTTTTAATTTTTTCATCCCCGTTGAAGTGAAAGACCACATCCTCAATAAATTCCTGATGGTTGTTTTGAAAGGAAAAGGACATGGGCAGGCTGCGGGCCATCACCCCACCCCTGAATTTATAATAGGCATGATCCGGATCACTCAGAATACGGGCATTGCCATATTGAATGAGTTTCTCAAACATCCGATAACCACGGGCAGTAAAAAGATTCCGAACCGAAGCATAATCGCGCCGGCGAATGGCCCGTTGCACCTTTTCCAGCTTCCGATAATAGGCCACCGTATCGGATACTTTGGCTATTTTGGCCTTTGAGCGTTTCTGGTTCTGAACCACCCGACGGCTCTCCTGGTGACGGGTCGAATCAAAATGCACTGTATAGTAACTCTTGCGGAAAGGAATGGCTTCAACCCGGTCCATCACCCGTTTTAATTCATTGTCGATATTGGCCTGATTCTCATAAATGTACTCCGTCTTAATCCGGCCTTTTTCCTTCCCATCGGCAGCTGCTCCATAATACTCCAAAAAACCCCGGCCATCTTTTACGTTGATCAGATTCGACCAATCCCGGCCATCCCAATAGGAATAATCCAAATTGTCGACCGGTTCACCATTATAGGTGATGTTCAAAACCACCCGCTTCATCTCATCCGCTTGCTCTGTCTTATTTACATGATATTCCAGATTGGAAAAGATCGCATTGATCTGCATGGGAATCCAGGTGATAAGGGGGTGTTTTTCCCCTTCCCCGTCGGTATAACGTATGTCATTGCAATCGGGATGACTTTTTAGCAGGGTGAAGCCCCAGTAATAATAACGCAATGCATCTCCTATGCGCCGCTCTTTAACTGCCTTCCGGGCATTCTCAACAAAAGAGAAAATTTTGTCCTTGCGGTTTTCAAAAACCTGATTTACATTTTTTCGTTTAATGTAGCGGAAAACTTTGGCATCCGGCTCATTGCTGATGACAATCCGCTCGGTATTGTGCAGGGTGGCACTGGAATAGGTCTTAACCACCGACTTGACTTTTTCTTTATAGTTTGTCTGTGTACCTGATTTTTCCTGCTCTTTAAACTGTTTGAACCGGCTTTCCACTTCCACCGATATCTGATTAACCAGCATTTGTAATGCTTGATTATCGGCCTTTTTTAGGGTCATCCCCGTTCCTTCTCCCCATATATAGCTGTCATTGGCCTTGATCTGTTCAACGGTCTGAGCCTGAGCATATGCCGGAAATAAAATTCCCAAAATAACAATAGCTGAGAATAGATTCTTGAAGAATCGCATAAGCGTATATTTATGATGTTGTATTTCAATTCAATTTAAATTATGCCCCTTTTCTGAGGGCCCCATCAATCACTTTACAATATACTGGCATCCAGTGATTTAAACTGTAATTTTAGTTGTCTCCCAATTTCACCAATTTAAATTACAGTTGACCAAGATAATAAGCAAAAATTAAAATCCAGATGCCTGAGTTAAAAATAAATGGACAGTTAAAGGACGTTCATCAAAAAATTTAGGGCAAACATCCCTGAAAACAACCTGATAAACAACCATCTATTGATTACCAGTTCCGCTCAATAATGGGATACCGAAAGGGTTGAAGGTCCTGGCGGTATCCGATGGGCCTGAGGAAATAACCCTGGTTGAATGCCTCATAATATCCATTTTTTGAACGATAATAAACAAATGGAAGGATCCACTCATAAGCTTCTGACTTGAGGCTTTCAAAAAATCCCTGGTCACGCCCCTTCACTGCGCCCAGATCCACCCGGGCCAGGTGCCGCATATGTGGGGCCTGCTTCCGTCCCCGCCTGAGGTCATATTTTGAATAGAGGACAAAAGCCGGGCATTGACCGTTTTCAACAGGAAGGTTCAATTGCCGGCTCCAGGGGCAGGCAATAAAACGCATTCCATGGGGATAAAATATCTCGGCCAGCAATTTAAAGCGAATGGCCACCTGCCTGGTTTCCCTCTGATTATCTCGGTAAATAAAACCCAGCACACCCCGGCTATTGTTGCGATCGGCCCTTTTTATTCGCTTTTTGTAAACGGAAGGGTCGGTTGTGATGATTCGTTGATCACGGTTGCCTTTTCCGGGGGCAAATTCCAGGATATCTTCCACTGATGGCAATCCCATGAAAAAATGATATTCCTCCCGGGTGAGGGTTCCGTCATAGGCCTTGCCCACATCAAAAATTTGACCTTTAGTAAACTGACTCACCCCATATAAAAGCCCGGGGGGTTGGCTCAACGGTTCAGGATTTTCCCGGAGCTGATCACTGAAAAGCTGGCCTTTCTTACAATAGCCGAACGCCTGCTGCCCCGATGCATTCAGAACCGGGATGAGACAGATCACACACAGGATGAGCGAATATAAAGACATGTTGACCAGGCTTATCAGATTAACATTATTTCGGCTTATACGGAGCTCATTCTGATTCATTTTCCCACAAATTGCCCCTGGATTTGGATCGGCAATAATATCCCAGCCGATTGACCATTTCGTGAATTTCCCAGGGATCCACCGGTTTAAGTAAATAATCAAAAGATCCTTTATGCATTGACTTCACGGCATAATCACTGGTGAAGGAGGTCAGGACGATCAAGGGATCTGCAGCCAAAGCCCGGATACGGTCCATCATTTCAAATCCGGTGACCTCAGGAAGCTCTGCATCAACGAGTACCACATCGGGCGGATCCTGGGCTATGGCATTCAGGGCGCTGCCGGCACTCTGAAAACCCCCGGTAACCTCGACCCTGGGATGTTTGGAAAGAAGCTTGCGGAATATTTCCAGGGATTTATACTCCTGATCAATGATTATGACCCGATGGTGACTTTCGGAATGACTCAAATTCATTTTTGTTGATTTTTTAAGTTTCTCACCCATTCATAACCCAAGAGGATAAAAAGTAATCATATAAAGTGGCCACTCCTTCTGTGATGCCCCCTGTTTTAGTAACAGCCCTATGCTTCTCTCAGGAAATGCTGGATGCGTTCTCTTGAAATCTTCAGGCGAAAGTGGTCTTCACCATTTTTCAATTCACAAAATCCCTGCCTCTTATGGATCCGCCATAGATAGTGCGCATTTACCAGGGCCGATCGGCTAATCCTCACAAAACCATGGGGTTTTAAAAAATATTCAATGGTGCCAAGGTTTTTAGAGAGTAAAAAATGGTTGGCCTCAGTCATGTAAATGTGTGAGTAGTTGCCATCAGCCTGGCAATAAATAATATCCGAAGGATGCATAAAAAGGATGCCATCCTTGGTATGAAAAGTAATCTGGCGGTTTCCTTTATTTTGCCACCCGCCTTGCATAAAACTTTTGCTGGTGCGCATATAACGGAGTTGTCGGATCACTTTCCCAACATCGCGGGCATCAAGGGGTTTCATCAAATAATCAAAAGCTCGGTTGCGCAGTGCTTCTACAGCATGATCGCTTATAAAGGAGGTAATCACCACCAGGGTATAGGGCGTCAAAGACCTGACCTGTTCCATCAATTCAAAGCCGGTCATATCGGGCAGATCCACATCAATAAAAATCAAGTCAGGCGGATATTGGGCAACAAAACCAAGGGCTTCCTGTGGATTTTGGAAAGCAGCCACCACATCAATCTGCTGATAGGAGGAAAGCAGGCGGCGAATAATCTCCAGCGATCTAAATTCCGGGTCGATGGCCACGACTTGATGCCGGGGAGAAGGATCTTTGACTTCCATTTTTTCATTTTTTCAGGGGTGCAACAAATAGGCTGGCTTCGACTTTTGCAGGATACCATTAAAAGCCAAGGGTGTTTTTCAGTTGTTGGCGGTTTTCAATCGCCGGACCTTTGGCTTTAAGTTTCAGATCAAGCAAGGGCTCGTCAGCCTGTTTCAGGGAATCAAAATTCAGCCCCCGGTATTTGGAAAGAGGGAACCTACCAATGCGTTTATTGGGCAAAACGGTAATCAGGCGGAACTGGTCGTCGGCTGCATCAAGCATGATTTCGTTGGTATCCCTGACCTGAATCCGGACCACCGAACGGTTGTTACCCGGCAGGCAAAAGACCCGGTTCAGCTGATACATATTGGAATGGTAAGACGAATCGACTGAGAAGTGCACCTTCACCTTTACCGGATCTTTGAGCTTCAAAAGACAATCAAAATTGGAAAAGCCCATTTCATTGACCTCAAAGCGACGATAAACTTTGGCCTGGGTACGGAGTCTCTTTCTCTCCCGGCGCACCTTTTTCATGGCCTGCTGGTAATGGTTCTCCCAGTATTCAGGCTTATAAGCCAACAAAGAACGCAGGGGCATGACACATTTAATCCGGGCCTGGTAGGTTTGGCCCTGCCGTCCTTCAATCTCAAAATGATACCGGTCGCCTTCTATTTGACGGGTGGTTTTATTGCGGTAATGTCCTTTGCGAACCCATTCAGGAAAGGTTCCCCCGGAAAGGCGTTTCCACAGGAAAAAACTGGCCACTGTGGGCATGCCATCGTATGTAATGCGCGTTTTATTTTCAATCTCAATCCATTGGGCGCCATAACCTTTGATGCGCTCGCGAACGGCCGGATTGCTCTCATAAGGATATTCATCCTCGTTGGTAAGATTATAATAGACATCCAGGGCTGCCGTGTAATCAAAGATGAAATAATCGCGTGAAAGGGGAAATTGGCGGGTTTGTTCAAGCTCCTCGACTTTTTCCTTTGTTTGCTGGTATTGCGGATTAACCCTGGAAGAGGAGTAACCTCTGAACTGCCAGTTACCGGTTGAATCATCAAAGGAGAAAAGGTTGTAATTCCGGCCACCAACGCGCGAACCAAATCGCACCTCAATGTGCTTGTCCCGAGCCAGGCGAAGGGCCTGCCCATCCTTTTCAGCCCGCATCTCAAACATTCCCGCCGTTTGAAGTTGACGCTTATCTCCGGCCGGCCCCAAATGCATAGGAACGCCGGCTAAAAAAATATCGAGGGCATTGTGGAATTCACGGTAGCGAAATTGCACATCCCCCTTGACAGAATTTCCTCCCGAATCCACAAAAGCTTGCTTCGGTACAACAATCCGGGTACCACTTTTCAGTTCAAATGTATCTTTCTGCTGACCGTTGAGGGAAAATTCAGTATAATCCGGATCCAAACCGGCAATGGGAGGCTGAACATGTTCTGCAGATGGCGACTCCTGCGTCTGTTCTTTTTCCTGATTGTTGCATCCGGTCAGAACCAGGACCGCAAGCATAAAAAAAAGAACAAAGGGAATCAGAGTGTAATTGAATGTTGTTTTTTCGGCTCGCATAATTGATAGATTTAGAGATTATTAAATATGGTTTTATAATGTTTTCTCCAGAAATAAACAGATACCTGGCTATAGGCATACTGCTTGCCCAGCAATTCAGTGCCATAGGGATAGCATCTTGCGTGCATCCATTTTTCGAGCTCCTGTTTGGAACTGGTAAAACCATGGTTATAAGCTGTGGCGATGAACTTAATGCGGTAAGACAGGGATTGGCCCTCAAGCCATGGGAATTCTACTTTTACCGCATCATAGAAAGCATGCAGATAAATAAGCTGCCATTCAAGGGTTTTTAGCCTTTCAACCCGTTTTCGCCGCCTTGCTGCGGCATCCTGTTCGCCATAACTGAACAAATAGGCATATTGCTGGGATAACTTGCCGCAGGATCTGAGGTATTCTTCCAGATGCTCCACGAAAGAGGGTTTCATTTGAAACCTGCCAATGGAAAAATCCACAAACGATTTGCCCTTTCGCACATAACCGACCTCAAGGGTCTTGGTCTCCAGCAAATCACGCACCAACGAGTACCTGACCATCTCAGGAAAGACCACTGAGACCATGATGGCCCTGGCTTGATTTGATCCCTGCAGCGCCCGGTTGAACTGTTCCTGATGGGTCGACACGTACTGCAGCGCCCGCTGGTAATCGGGTGCCAGCTTCCGGTCAAATTCAACCGCCGGCCCTGTGGCCATTAAAGAAATAATAAATGCAAACAACCATTTCATAGCTTCCGGTTATCTTTTCACCCATTCATAACCGGAACAACCAAAAGGTAATCATATGGATCCCGCTTAGCGGAGAGATATAATAAAGACCCCGCTAAGCGGGGTCGGAAAAAGCGGGGTCTGAAAAAGCGGGGTTTGAAAAATCCTAGCCCCGCGGGGTTAAAAAAGCTCAACCCGCTGGTGGGGTTGAGCTAATCGGGGGCACAGGGCTTTACCCTGCAAGATAGGTTTCAGTTGGGGGCTTAGCGGAGTGAACCCCGCTAAGCGGGGTAGCAATTAGTCCAATATCTCGGTCATGGCAATTTCTTTGCGGCTGTGATCGTCATCATAGTCGAAGACCAAATTTCCGTTGCCCTTATAAAGGCGGATATGGTTCAGGTCAAACCAGACAAAAGCCTTTCCGACTTTAACACCCGAGAGGACATCCACTTTGGCATTGCCGCTGCGATAGGTGGTGATTTTCATCTTCGAATTGTTGGATACCTTCATGTTGGATAACTTCACCCGTTGGCCGTCGTCGGTTTTCAGGGTAACAATTCCGCGTTCATTCTTTAGGAAATCGATTTTCCCGATGTTTTCATAGATACTGGGGCATCGTTTTTTAAAGTCAGGATTATAACGGTCCAGGGCGCGCTGGGCCACATCGCCTTCAATGACGATGCCACTGTTTTCAACCAGGTTGATGACCGCAAAAAGGCCTGCGATTGAGGGATGGTACCGCTGATCCACGAGTTGATCGGTACGCTTTTTAAGCGATGACACGCTATTCAACTCGTTGTAGCTGGCATAGCTGGTGGTTTTCATGCGCAGGCCGGTGACCGAATGCAATGCGCCACTCAGCAGCACATTGTTGTTCTGATCAAAATCAATATGGGGTTTGTCAAAAGATTCCTCTTCATTGAGCAGGCGTTTCCAGTTCAATGCCCCATGCGGGCTGTACTGAGCGGCAAAGACCAAATTTTTTTCCGATTTGATGTGCTTCATATTCAACTGGCGGATCCACTTGATGTGGCCCTCCGTATTGCAGCGGGCTAAAAACACATCGCCCAGGTCTTTGGTTTTAAGCTGTGTACTGGATGTTTTCAGGTTCTTATGAAAGGATCCAGCCAGGTATAAATGGCCTTGCCGGTCCAACTGAATATGGGTTCCTATATCGCTGCCCGCTCCGGAGATGGAACGAATCCACTCCAGTTGATTTTCCGGGTTAAAACGGGCATAAAAAATATCTTTTGACTGACCTGAAGACCGCAGGGTTCGCCCCCCAACAGTCAAGGTTCCTTTAAAATAACCGGTAACATAAGCATGATCTTTTGGGTCGAAGGCAATGCTTTGGTCATTGCTGCCTCTTGCGGCTCCGTGTTGACCCAGAAAAGCCCATATTTTACGGCTTCGGCTGGTTTTATAGGGTCTGTTTTGAATACGTACAATCCGGGCTTTGCGGTCTCTGTATTTGGGCATCATCATGCCGGCCGGGGCATTCTTATAGGTGGGATCGCAAACCACAAACTTTTGGCCGTCGAGGTGAACGTAACGCCCATCGACCTGTTTGGCTTCAAAACGCAGGGCGGTACTCACATGATCACTGTAAACCAGTCCAACCGCGGGAACATCCAAAAGTTCCTGAACCAGATAGGAAAACAGCACCGAACGGTCCTCACAATCCGAATAGGGATAATGAAAGACCTGTTCAGGGAACATGAAATTTTCCCGGTCAAACTGCTCCTGGTCATTTTTATAGGGCAGGTTTTGTACAAAATCCAACAAAAAGTTCACCGAGGCCCGGGTATCCTTATCTGCCAACAGGGGTTGGAGGGTATTGATCAGTGACTCCTTGGTGGGATTGGAAACGGCGGCATTAAAATAGACCGACAAATCCATCAGGGGAAAATCCTGGTAATAATTCACCACATTGACATTATAGGTAATGGCATGCTTTTTTCCTCCAATTTTCAGCGTTCGTTTGGCTTTATCCTCGGGCAGGTTCACGGCCCGGGGCATATTCATATCGATCAGTTGGCGGGCTTCGGGATAATCTTTCTGATAGGTGTGGATTTGCCCCGAACCTGAAGCCCCCATCATATAGTACTTTTTGTTATCGATGGAAAGGAAAGGGATACTATAGAGCTCATGAGAAGTGGGCAATAAAACGAACAGGTTGTTGCCGCGGTAACCCAGTTTGACTTTATAATTGGAACGCACCAAAAAGAACCACTGCATCATTCTCGATGCATTGGAAGCGGGTTGACTCAGTTGGTTGCTCACTTGTCTGACCAGCATATAATAACCCCAGTCGTTTAATTGAAGGCGCTGTCGGGCATTCAAAAGCTGTTCAAGCACAACCCCGGAGGCTGCCTGGTTCATTTGAGCAAATTTGCGCCCGATGGTTTGTTCATCAGGCTGGCCGTCGAAGCTGGGAATGAACCCCTGGGCATAGGACAAATCCAAATGGGCCCCGTAAAAGGAAACAGTGGTGTGGCCAGCTAATTCTGGCTTTTCAGCGGAGGAACTGCCACTCATAACCGGTAATTCGGGAGAAGGCAGAGGCTTTTGCTCCGTTTCCTTCGAAACATCCGTAGGGCCGGAGGAAAGAGCCTTCGCTTCATTAAATTCAGGCTGGACATCAGGTTCTGGCTCCTCCCTGCGCTTTTGGCCGGAAAATACACGAAAAGCTTTCCATTGGCGCTTCAAATACCGGGCATATTCCCGGTTGATCTTCTTCATATAAGCTTCCCGTTCCCGGGCAAGCTCCTTAATGGCTTGCTCACGCTGCTGAGCAAACTGCTCCTGCTGCTGTTTGCGTTGCCGGACAAAATCCTCAAACTCCTGAGCCAACAGAGAAGAGGTGAACAACAAAAACAACACAAATAAAAGGCCTTTGATAAAATGATTCATAACGATTCCTTTTGATTTCGAAAATAATAATTCTGGCTGCTCTTTGAATAGGTGCCGGAAAATTTATAGTTTTGAGACACGGTATGTTGTGTCTGTTAAACCACTGAAGTGATATCGTACATGAACCAAATACTATGCCATCGCTTGGGGTTGAAAAAGATTTTCCCCGTGAATATTTTTCTACTCCTGCTCTTTTCTGGCGTGTCGGGGTATACCCAGCAAACAAGCCAATTGAAGGCAGAAGGTGAATATTGCGGATCTTCCGGAGAATCCTTTATCCAGATCAAAAAACAGGCCATTCAGAAAGCAGAACAACAGGCACTGATTGATGCAGACATTCCACAGCGTGTCAGCTCGGTCAATGTCTTATATGAAGCCCAGCGTAGCAACAACCAAAGAGGGCAATACAACCGGGTCTTCTCCTCGGTCGCTTCTTCGGAAACCCAGGGGAAACTGCTGATCGACTCGGTGCTGCAGGTGAAAAAATACCTCAATGAATTCGACCATACCTGTTGCCGGGCCACCATCCAGGCCACTGTTTTCAGATACGACAGCCAGGGCGATCCAGCTTTTACATTCCATGTAGGTGACTTAGAACCAGGGGATGAACACAACATCCCCAATCATTACAACAGTGGCGAACACCTCTCCTTTGAATTTCAACCCAACCACGATGGTTACCTGAAAATTTTCGACATCACCGCCGATACGGCCCTGATGCTCTATCCCTATATCAATAAAAAATACCCGGGGCTGAGCGATCCAAAACACCGGCTGTTCCAAAAAGGCCAAAAAGTTCAATTTCCGGTGAACCAGGCCCTGAAGCCTGGCTACCGGGTCACCCTGGAAAAAGGTAAGGCCCGCGAAATCAATCATTTGATATTCGTCTTTACCCGGAAAGATGTTCCTTTTTACGGAAAGGTTAAAAAGAAAAAACTTTTCCGCTGGATATATGAGATCCCCCCGGCAGAAAGAGAAGTCAAATATTACCCGGTGTTGATCCTCGCCCCATAAAATCGGAGGACAGTCCAAAACAAGCCGGAAGCTTTCCTAAAACTTAAATGAACAAAAAGATACAGACCGATGGCATGCGTTTCGAACCCATGAATTAAACTTATAAAGAACCTATGAAACCTGCATCCAGCAACCTACACAACAAGGACATGATTATATCATGCAGGTTCCATAAGGCCAAAAGATTAAATAAAAAATAACCTTATGAAAAGAGCATGGAAAATCAATTTGCTGCTGTGGGTTTTTACAACCTTTATTTTGATGGGCGTTGGGTTGATGGGCTGCAGCACAAGCAAATCCGGTCAAAAAAACCTGGGGGCACGATTTAAAGATCATACCATCAAGATGGATTCCACATCCATTCTGGTACCAGGCTGGGGAGAATCGATCAATATAACCATGGCAAAAGAGATCGCAGAGACCAATGCCCAAAAAAATCTGACCAGCCGGATTGCAAGCCTTACCGAAAAAATCATGAAAGCCTACAAGAACCACCAGACTATGGATCCAGGCATCATTGAGGATGCGCCTCAGATCACAGGCGGAAAGGGCTGTCTTTTCACACTGATTAAAATCAGTGATTCCCAAACCACTAAATCCGATAAGGCCAAAAAATACCAATCGTTTGCCATCGCGCAAATCAAAACAGATTCCCTTGGCCAGTGTATTTGCAATGGGAAGGTTCGTGTGAGGAGCGCCTGGGGAGGGAAAATCACCACCCAAAAAATCGCCCGTTTTGATACCACTCTCTGCAAAAGGCTTTATCGCCAAACCATCAACGAAATGTATCAATCTCACAAAAAGCAAGCTAAACCATGAAACGAAGGCATCTTCTCCTACTCCCTTTCATTATTGGGGCTGTTATTGAACCATCTTTTGCCCAGCAAACCGGGAAGAATGCCCTGCTTCCCGACAAGCAACTGGTATATTGCAGGGTAAACCTCCAGAATGATTCGATGGCCCGGTTCATCCATAATTATTTTCCGGATACCTCCCTGATCAAACAACTCACCCAGAGCACCACCCAGGGTAATCTTAACGCCTATGAACCCCAAAAATGGCCGTTCGAAGACCTCTATCAATACGATCAGCAACTCAAAAAACTTGACGATTTTGCCATTAAACAAAGCATGGGCTATCGGGTAGATACAGTAAGATACAAAAAAGTTGACGGATCGTTGGGACACCAGGTTGTCCGGGATTCCATCCGATACGAACAAATGAATACCTTGCATTTTGTCGAATCATGGCACTTCAACCCCAAGGCCTTCACCTTTCAAAAGCAAGTCCTGGCCATTGACCCCATCCGCCAATATGTAAGCCCATACAATGGCAACACACGCCACCAATATACCTTTCGCCTTTTATATCCTTCGGCTTCAGGCAAAAATCACCAGGAAAAAACTCAATCACAAGCCAAAGCCTATAAAAAGATTCGTTATGAAGTGACTCTCCAAAAGAAGAGAAACGCGCCTTTCTTTAATCATATCAGCCGCAAGAGGCTTTTCAAGGCGATCTTCCAAAAAATAAAAAGCGGCCACATCACGGCCCGCGATTTCCATGATAGCACACCCCTATCATGGCAACAGGTTCTAAAACGTATGGATGCCGACAACGACACCCTTCAACAACGCATCCGCCAACCGGATGGCACAGTAAAAGTTAAAGAACTGGCCCGGCAAAGGCACATCCGCTATCAGGAAATCAAATCCTTCTATTTCATCGAAAAATGGTTGTTTAATCCTCAAAGCCTGCGCATACAAAAAGATGTACTGGGCATTGCCCCGGTGCGACATATTAACCCCAATCAGCTCAGAAAATGGAAAGCCAAAACGGAAGAAGGCATGCACCAATACGGATTTCAACTTCCAAAAATGGCCCCCGGGAAAAATGGCAAAACCATCAAAATCATCCCGTTTATGGTCTATTTTAATTGAAACACCAGCCCTACCATTTTTGAAATTTTCAATATTCAAGGGCAATATAGGTCATCTCCGGTAACAGCCAGCACCTAAAATCCTGCCCATATTTTTGAGAACACAATTTTTTTATTATTTTTAACACACAATCGACCCATCCTCGCAATCCCGCTTCAATTAAGGAAATAACAACGGGAACAATCAAATCACTATATATAATACATACCAGGTTCCTTTCGACATGGCTCTGCTTTAGCGCCTAAAACACGATCATCAGGAGGAGTTTGCCTGTAAGCCGAAGTTACCTGAATGAGCCATTCATGGAAGGGATATCGCATTTTGAAAAATCAAACATTAAACAAGGCATAAACAAGAAAGGCTTCCGGAGCGGGCCAATTGATCTTTACACCGGCATTAGATTAGATGCTCGCTTCCAGCTTATTGTACCTATAAACCTGTAACATTCATGATGCGTAACAAATTATTGCTGATTTTCTTCCTAATCCTTCCACTGACGCATATTCATGCCGATGAGTTCATCATCAAAAACTTTGAAAAAAAGTCCAACGATCTGGCTGCAAGAAGATACGAAGTAACGAATACCAATGACCAGGCCTGCGCCCTGATCAAGATAAAAACAGATCTGAAAGGCTTACAGTTTGAATCCAATTTAGGCATATCAGAAATCAAGCACAAAACGGGAGAATACTGGGTATACATTTCCCCGAAGGAACAGCGCATTAAGCTGATCAAAGAGGGATTTGTCCCGCGTAATTTCTATATTCCTGATGAATACCAGGTTGAGTCGCACGATGTCTTTCACCTGGTGGTGACCACCAATGTGAAATACCCCATTACCATTAACCGGAATCCCGAAGATGCCAAAGTATACCTGGATGGGAAATTAAAAATTGATACAGCCAGTAAATCAACCATCAGTAATGTTTCTTTTGGGCGCCATTCGATCAAACTGAAAAAAATCGGATATTCTACCATCCGGGATACCATTTTTGTGAAAAAAGATCATTTTGAATTCAACTACGAATTGGAAGAGCTGGAGAAGGTGACGGTTTATATAAAAAGCGCACCTTCTCACGCTCAAATACTGATTGATAAAACCAACCGGGGGTATACCAACAACCGTTTTTTCATTTATCCCGGCAGGCATGAGCTGATGCTCATCAAAGATCACTATAAAACCATTGATCGACATATCAAAGTAACCAAAGAAGGGGATAATGAATTCAACTATAATCTGAAGTATTACATGGGACGGGTTCACATTAAAACCAATGTAAAGAACCCAACCATCCTTGTTGACGGGCGTAAGTTGCATTCCCCCACCAAAGACACCTTATTGTCGGCAGAGAGGCATAAAATCACGGTGAAAAAAAACAAATATTACGAGCAAACCAAATGGATCACCCCTTTGCGCGATGAACGTATGACTCAATTCTTTCAATTAAAACCCAAAACAGGGGATTTATATACGAATGTATTCCCGGAAACGGCAAAGGTTGAATTGTATAATTACAGCGGAAAGAAACTGCTTGATAGTTGGCAGGGATCGCGAATTAAAAAGGATCTGCAGGTGGGTTATTACACCCTGAGGGTTCACCAGAAAAACTACAAAACCTGGGAAGAAACTTTTGTCATTAAAGAAAACCAACAAAAAGATCTCCAGGTGGAATTATCGGCTTTCACCCTAAAGCCAGGTACAAAAGCCAATTCCATCATATGGTCGTTTTTTCTGCCAGGAGCCGGTCAATGGTATTCTCATGATACGGGCAGGGGGTGGTTGTATTTCCTCAGCGGGCTGGCTTCGGTGGGCAGCAGCATCTATTGTCATATGGAGGTGGATCAGCTCAGCCAGGATTATCAATCCATCAAGAGGGATTACCGTACCAGCGAGGATCCTCAGGTGATCGCCGAAACACGCATTGAAAGCCAACAGATATACGACCAGATCGAACAATACCAGGATTACAGGGAAATATCATACATTGCCGCCGGTGCGGTGTATGCATTAAGCCTGCTGGACGCCATTATTTTTGGGGGAAGAAAAGTCACCGAGCATGAATTATCCGGGAAGAACAACGACCAACAGGTGCAGGTAGGCCTCAGTAATCAGCAGCCGGGAAGTATGGGGGTAAAAGTAACTGTACCAATAGGAAGGTAGGCACATGCGGCATGGATCAAAAACTTGACAAAAAACAAGCTATGAATCATCCATCGATGCTTTATCGAATCCTCTCAGGTCTCCTCGTTTTGATAATCCTGGCAGGCTGTCAGGAACTAAAAGAGGAGCTGGAACAAGACACACCGGAGCAACTATCACCGGTGAATCCTTTGGATCCTCAATATTCAACTGACCCTCCCGATCCGGGAGAAATCGCGGATATGAACGTCAGCGGCCCGGCTTTAATCCTTTACCGGCCCAAATCAACCCTGAAAGAGGACTACATCTTTCCGGTATACGTTTTGGCCAAAGATATGTCGCGGATCGTTGGGGTATCGGCCAAAATCCAGTTTTCCTATGAAATAAATGTCCTTTCTATCTCCAAAGACTCGACAAATTTTGCAAAAGGAGCTGATGGCATGGCCTTCTATACCCCACCCCTGGCAGAGGTCAACCACGAAAAGGCCTTCAGCCTTTCGGCTACCCGCCTGGGAGGTTCCGATGAACAGGGTTTCTCAGGCCACTGTGTATTGGCCACCATCATCGCCAGGGCCCCGTATGTCGCCAGCGGATCTTTTTCTTTTAAGGAGGGAGAAAGCTGTCAGTTGCGCAATGTAAAAAATGATACCCTTCAACCGGATAACCTGGTCAATCTGAATATAGATATTGATATCGAATGATCAGGCATATCACCCGGCCGGCAGCCGGGATATTAACCATTGAACAGTAAAACATTGATGTAGAATGATCGCCAGATCTACAAATCATCCCGGTATTATGAAACAGATCCACCCCCTGTGTATATTCATCATGGCCTGCCTGCTTTTCCCCTCTCAAGCAGAATCCCAGCGCATCGGAATCGTCAATCCTGACACCATGCGAGTTATACCTTTTGGCCATGGACTGACAGATACGACCTATTCGAGCCTGGCCGACGGAATCATTAACAATTGCCACGACGACTCCACTTGCGAGGGATGGCAGGACCCCAACGCCTGGTCGGAAGTTGGAACAAGGTCCGATTTTATTGGCCAGGTGCTGAGCGACTCGGGTTATACCGTAGATTATTTCTCTGCCCGGAACTTCCCGGAGGTCTCCAGCAGCCCCTATGATCTGGTCATCGTGCAGGACCCCATGACCCAAAACCTGCGAAGCTTCAACAAAGACAGTGTAGATGCCACCCTTCCTGACCTGCTGGATCACGTCACGGATACCGAATTCCTCGACAGCCTGAAGGCCTATTTCAACAACGGAGGCAACCTGCTTCTTGTAGGTGACGCGGTGGAATTGCTGGAAGACGGAACGAACCGGCTAAACTTTGGCAAACAGGTTCAACACAGCCTGCCCAACCACAGCCTCGACACGGCCCATTCGCTTTTGCCCGAGAATTGGCTTTTTACAAGGGGCCAGCCCTTTTGCTGCAACAACCGGACTGCCTCGGGTCAGTATGTGGCCATGAACAGCCCCTTAACCCCTGAAGATTCAGTCCTATCCTCCATCGGCTTGTATGACCGCTATGACCTTGGTCCGGCTTTCATCTGGCCGGAAGTGGTTTATCATCCTGTAAACAGCACATCCCTGCTCGACATCAGGATGAGCGGCAGCGGAGAGTATGTCCTGGAGGGGGGCACCTGCCAGCCCCCTGAATACCAGGTCAGCATGGATGACACCCTCTCTCATTACATGGGATATACCACTTATCAGAGCCGGAGGATTTATTATATCGGCAGCCACTCATTTTTCAATTTTCACCTGGAAAATTATCAGGGGAACCAGCATTGCACTGGCGTGAAAGAAATCAGCCACACACTTAGCACCTTTGGCCGCCAGGCCATCGTTAATCTGGTGGAACAGGCCGCCCAAACCAATGTTCAAGACAGCACGGTTAACGTGACCTTCAACGTGGATGTGGGGGGGTATGCAGATACCTCCTCTACCTATGACCCAGCTACCGACAGCCTTTATATCACGGGCAATCTCATCGAACCCATCTGGGCTGAGCCCGGAACAGTGGACTCTGCCCTGATGAGAGATCCCGACAACGACTCCATCTTTACCTGGAGTGCCCCATTACCGGCGAACGATTCTTTTAGCTACAAATATAGCTTCGTGCCGGCCGAAATGGACAGCAGCTGGAAGTACACCGAATGGGCCGGATTTGAAAACCGTACCCTCCATACCGGTTCGAACGACACTTCGTTTACCCATATTCTGGGCCACTTCAGGCTTAAATTTCAGGTTGGAAACCGGGTCAGACCGCTGGAATCAGCCCGGGTTGAAATCCATAACACCACCCTGACCACCCAAACCGATGGTGAAGCCACCTTTATCGGCCTTCCTGGCACCACCTATGGTTTCTCCATCAGCAAACCGGGTTATAAAACCCTTAGCGACAGTGCCACAATTGGGTATTCAGATGATACCCTGGCCATCACCCTCCGGCCTTACCCGAGCGATACCATCAAACACGAAATCTACAACGGCAGCAGATGGTTCGGCGGCGACCCCCGGGCCGACTTCGGCCCTCGAAATGTAGGCACCGGCCAGAGCATCATCCCTGCCAATTACTTTCAGGCCGACAGCTTTGCCGTTCGCCTTACCGGGGCTTTTGGTGAACAAGCCCGGTTAAAGCTCTCCATACGCGACTCAGCAGGATCACTGATCGACACGGCTAAAACAACCGTCGATTCCACCTTTATGGGCGGATGGGTGACCTTCAACCTGGATGCCCTCAATCTGCAACTCGAGCCTTCAAAAAAATACATTTTCGCCTGGCACCTGATCAACGGTTTAACCAACGACTTACGCAATGGTTCGGCCGGAGACACCAAAGAGAAGTTCTTTCATGGATCAGGATACAGCAGCACGGTCTATGAAGGAGAAGACATCAACAACTGGACGCACTGGAGCAGCGCAGGCTGGGATTTCTGCTTCAAACTTTACGGAGACATCAGCCACCTGGACATTTCTTTCAGCCAAATGGACTGGGGTACCCGGTTACAAGGCTATGGTCCGGTGGATTCCTCTATGACCCTGTTCAATACCGGACCCGACAGCATGGCTATTGACAGCATCACCGGGGTTCAGCCACCTTTTATAGTGGATCTCTCCGGAAGCCAAAGCCTGTCAGATACACTGGCACCCCGCGATTCAATACCCCTGAATTTAACCCTCTCAACCGATACATCCCCCGGAAGCTACTATGATACCCTGAACATATACAGCGATGAGCGCGATACAAGCATCTTCCTGCAGGGGCAAATCAGGAAGGGACCGGTACTGAGTCTTTCAACCGCCTCAGGGGAGCCTGCAGATACCCTTGATTTTGGAGATCACTATGCCAGCACCGACCCGGTTTACCAAACGGTTTATCTGACCAATCAGGGGGATATGGATTTGACCATCGACAGTTTGACCGCCCCCGGTGCACCCTTCCTGATGGATCCCTTCCCCTGCGAACCAGGGGAAGATACCCTTGTCCCGGGAGATACCACAAACATGGGCATAACCCTGACAACCGATACAACAGCGGGAGTCTACGCCGATACCTGTAAAATCTTTACCAATGGCCGGGATACGAGCATGTTACTCCGGGCTGAACTGTCTGTTGGCCCCCGACTGGAAGTCTCACCCGCCAACCTCTTGTATGGAAAGAAAATCATTCACACCGGCGATTCAACGCAAAACCTGAACCTTTACAATACAGGCGATGAAACCCTGGTTGTAGACAGCCTCATTGGGCCCGAATATCCCTTCACCCTTAAAAACGATTTTGGCCAGGAATTGCCCGATACAATCTTTACGGAGGACTCCGTATCCCTGAGCCTGACCTTTCACAGCGATACCTTGACAGGGGTTTACAACGATTCCCTTCTGATCGGCACCAACGACCGGGACACCACCATTGCCCTGAATGGAGAATTGGTCAAAGCACCGGAGATGAACCTGTCAACTGACACGGTAGATTTCGGCCCCTCAGCCATTAACTCGGGAACAATAAGCCGGGATGTATGGCTGATCAATGCCGGCGGCCTAAGGTTGGGCATCGACAGCATCGGACAAGCAGGAGCCCCCTTTGAGGTGTACCCGGTAAACCTGGAACCGGGCCGCGACAGCATAGCTCCCGCTGACTCGGCCAGGCTCAGCATATCGCTGTCCACCGATACTGCACTGGGAAATTACCATGACACAGTGAAAATATATAGCAGCCGGAATGATACATCGCTGATCATGCAGGCCGAGGTGGCCCTGGGTCCCCAAATGGACATCTCGGCCGACACACTTAATTTCGGCAGGGTTGCCCCCCAAACCGGCCTAACCACCCTGGCCTGCTTCATCAAAAACACAGGCGATGCCCCCCTCCGCGTGGATCCTTTCAACACCCACCAGCCCCCCTTTCTCATCCAGGCCGAGGGCTGGAACCCCTCCTCCGATGCCATTCCACCTTCCGACTCAGCCCGTATTGAGGTGACCCTTTCAAGCGATACCCTTACCGGTTATTATCACCATAACCTCCAAATCCATACCAACAACCGGGACACCACCCTGCTGGTTCAGGCCAAACTGATGACCCACCTCCGCATCACCGTCAATGAAAGCTCCGATCCGATTACCGGTGCCCACATTCAAATCAATGACAAACAATGGCGGACGGATTCATCCGGACAAATCACCCTTCCCCTTAATAGGGGGGATTATACAATTTCGGCATCCGCCCCGGGGTATTTTGCCCTTGTAAAGAATATATCGGTATCTTCGGTGAATATGAAAGAAATCAACCTCGAGCTCGGCGTAATTGGCGATTATAATGTGGATGGGACCATCAACTACCAGGATCTGGATGCGCTATTCAAGGCGTGGAATCAACAGGTTACCACCATTGAATTTGGTCCCTTTAGCGGAGATCCGCCGGAGATGGAGGTTCATGCCGACGGCAAAATAGATTTCGAAGACCTGCTGGGGCTGACATTTATGTACAATTACCGCGATGCCCAAACCAAAAACGCCATCGCCTGGAATGAAAAGCAAACCCGGCAGGGCCCGGCCCATATTACCATGACCCGGGCGGCAAACAGCCTTAAGCCTGTTTACAACATATGGCTCAAGGGAAGCCAAAACTACAGGAGCTCTAAAGTTTTAATCAGGTATCCCAACCAAACCCTTCATTTGAAGAACATCGAGCAGGGCAGGTATTTTTCCCAACTTGAAGGACATTCGGCTTTTCTGAAAAGAAAAGCTCCGAACAAAGGCCTTATTGAACTTGATATGGCAAAAACAGGCTCCTCCCTGTCCCTTGATGAAAAAGAACCCCTGGCCCGGTTAACATTCACCCGAAAAGCTGCTTCCTCTGAAAGGGAAATTCCCTCGCTGAGTTATCAATATCAAATACACGAAAATAACGGGCCGCAGAGCAAGGGACAGGACAAAGCCCAGACATCAACCGGCGATTCGCCCCAGATGGAAATAAAGATTTATCCCAATCCGGCCGGTAAATATACCCGCCTGAGTCTTCTACTGCCGGAGAAGGCTCATGTAAAAGCCAGCATATACAGCACGAAGGGGCATAAAGTTGCCACCCTCCTGAACCGCAAAATGTCTGCTGGCTCCCATACCCGGACATGGCAATGCCAAAAGGTGCCCTCCGGCATATATTACCTGCGCTTGCAGTATCACAACAAACATTATCGAAAAAAATTCATGGTCAGATGATCCTTTTTACCCCCGCTTCCCGGGGACATCAACCCCGCTTAGCGGGGGTAGCAACCCCGCTTAGCGGGGGTTAGGCCCCCTGATTAGCAGGGTCAGCCACCGATTAGCGGAGTCAGTACCGCCGATCAGCAGGAGTCAGTACCGCCGATTAGCAGGGGTCAGTACCGCCGATCAGCAGGGGTCAGTACCGCTGATTAGCAGGGGTCAGTACCGCTGATTAGCAGGGGGTTAAACACCTCTGCCCCTGGCAATTGGAGTCCGAACCGCCACTTTCAGCCCCCGCTTAGCGAATTATAAGCAGGGCAATGGCTCCCTGTTTCAGCGCAAAAAATCGTTCCCTCCTATTGAATTTTTTGCTATTTTTATGATTACTTTTTATGTTCATCGGTTATTTATGGGTGAAAGTATTCAAAACATAAGTAAGAAGGAGATAATTCAAGGCATTAGAGATTCCAGAAAAGATATTCTGGAACCACTCTACCGTAAGTATTATCCGATGATTTATAAAATGATAATCGCCAACAAAGGCAACCAGGAAGACGCCCGGGATATTTTCCAGGATGCGATGACCGTGCTGTATCGAAAATCCCACCAAAGTGATTTTCAGTTGACTTCCGGGGTAGGCACCTATCTTTATGCGGTTTGCCAGCGCCTTTGGCTAAATAAGCTCAACCGCCAGAAAAATCGTGAACAACTGGAGCAACAGGTACCGGATCAACCCGAGGAAGTAGACTTGATGGATGAAGAAAACACCCATCAGCAACATATACTGCGCCACTTGCTTAATAAAATCGGGAAAAGCTGCCGCAATATATTGATGAAAAAATATTTTGAACAGCGTCGGGATAAGGAAATTGCACAAGAGCTCAACCTTTCAGGGCCATCTTACGTCAAAACCCAACGCTACCGATGCCTCAGGCAATTAAAAAATCTTTATGCCCAAATGCTTGAAAAAGGATAATTCAAAGATATGTCGCTCGAAGATAAAGACATAGAACTCATCGAACGTTACCTGCTTGGGGAAGCCACCAGTGAAGAAAAAAACGCGGTCGAACAACGCCTGAAGAGGGATCAGGAATTTGCTGAGGAAGTTGATTTCGTTCGAAGTGTCATTTTGGCCACCCGGGAGAAAGGGGAAGAAATATTTCGCGACAAACTCAACGAATTGGAGGGTTCCCTGGCAGATAAACTTGAAAAGCAAGCCGACACTGAAATGGGGAAGGGGGTTGAAACAAGAAAAACCGTGCCCTTCTTCCGCCGCAAATGGTTTTATTATGCCGCTACGATTGCAGCGGTTGTAGCGATTGGAACATTTTTCATGCTCCAACAGGGGCGACAGGGCCCAAGGCTCTTTGGTAAATATTTCACTGCCTATCCCAATGAAATCATCACTTATGCCCGTGGAGATCAAGTTCCTGAGGGATATGACCAGTTCACCCAACAGGAATACAATTTGATTGTCAGGGCCATGAAATATTATGAAAGGAAAAATTTCGAGAAAGCCCGTGAACTGTTTGAAGCCAACATACGGAAAATTCCGGAAAATGCCGGTTTAATGGTTTATCTGTCCATTTGTCAAATGCAGACCGATAAGCATCAGGCGGCGATCCAAAATCTGGAGTATGTGTTGGGTTTATCCAATCCACCCTTAGAAAAGCAGGCCCAGTGGTATCTGGCACTGGCCCATCTAAAAAACAACCAAACCGCAAAGGCCGTCGAGTTGCTTCAGGCGATTGCCCAACAGCCTCAGCATCCTTTCCGGGATCAAGCCCAAAAAATTGTTCAGAAAATAAAATGATTCAGAAGAAACGCACCATATAGTATTTATCCAGAACGGAAAGGTCTTGAAATATTGAAGATTGAAAGTTCTCTCGGGCTTTGCCGAGGAATTCTTCCCGGGAAACATCGCCCTTACCGGTGAGCGAATCAAGCCATTGGCTGACCTTGCTGCTTTTTTTCTTCTCGGTTTTCAGGCTCACCAGCATCATATAGTAGGCCGGTAAATAGCGCTTGTCCAAGGAAATGGCCTGTTGATAATAATTACGGGCGTTTCCCCACTCACCCTGTTGCTGACAAATCCTGCCCATGGCAAACAAGGGCCGTGGATTATTAGGCAGGCTGGCGGAAAATTTTTTCAGATAAGCCAGCGCCTCCTGCTGATTGCCATTTAACGACTTGCATCGGGCAATGCCAAGATTTATGCGGGTGTTGAGCGGATCATAAGGTTTGATTGCCTGAAGCCACTGATAAGCTTGATAACGAAAAGCATGAAAATCTTCAGGTTTAAAAACATCCAACAGCCGTTTGCTTTGAAGGTTAGAAATTTCATTCTTAAGGCTATAAATCGTCAAGTACATCTCGGCAAGCTGGAGTTTGCGGTAGTAGCTTTTGTTCAAATCCTTCAAAATCGTTTGAGCCTGCTGCAGTAAGTCTTCCCTGACCTTTCCCTTATGGTGATAATACTTTAGAAATCGCAGATGGTAAAGCCTTGCCAGCAAACGGCGGTTTGCGGTATAACCGGGGTGATGGTCAAGGGAGAGGCGCAAGAGTTTTTCAGCCCTATTTTCATCTCCGGTTCGCATTTTCAATCTTGCTCTACCCTGATAGACGGCAGGATTAATGCTGTCGCGTTTTTGGGCTTTCCGGTAGAGGCCCCTTGCATGGTCAAAATCGCCCAGGAAAGCATACACCCCGGCCAGGTGGAGATACCCTTTGGCCAGGTCAGGACGGAGATCAATAATTTTGTTGAACTCCTTAATGGCCTGGTCATAATGGCCCTCGTTAAAATAGGCCAGGCCCAGATTTGCCTTGGGTTCAGTCCATTGAGGTATTCGGCGGGCAGCTGTTTTGCCCGATTGTTTGGCCTTTTGCAATTCATTTAAGCGGCGGTAAATCACCGAAAGGGTATTATGGGTATAGGCCGCATCGGGTTGCTTTTCAATGATGTCTTTAACCTTGGCGGCAGCCTGGGGCAGGTTATCATAACGGCGGGCGGTAAGGGTTTCAAAAATACTCAGCAGTTTTTGTTTGATCTTAATCCGGCGGCTGATTACATCTTCTCCTTCATAGATTCGGGAAGCATAATGCAGGTAAGTCTGAGCCTTTTGAATTTTGTCCAAACCGGGAAGCAGGGCTTTTCCGTTGATAAAAGGGCGAAGGATTTGTGCGGCATAGGATTGAAGGGCAGAGCAATACAAACCCCTTACCCGGCCGCGGATATGCTGCAGCCCCTTACTGGAGCGAATAAGCCGGTAGGTATCGTAGGCATTATCCGACATGGGCGGCAGGATCTGTTTGGTTTGCAGCAGCATCCCATGCCCGCCGTACATCACACATCCGGCCCTTTCCCGAAAAGCATTCAGGGCAATATCACTGATCCCCCTTGGAACAGTGGTCTGATAAGCCACCTGATGCTTCTGAAGATCCCAAATGATCAATTGATGTTGTATCCCCCCGGCCAGCAAATAATTGCCCTTCGGATCCGATTCAATGGCATTAATGGCTTTTAACGGCAAATCCCAAACCGTTTGTTGGGTCATCTGTTCCGGATGATAGACCCCTACCTTACCAGAAGCGGTGGCCGCTAACAACCGATCACTTTCGCTCATCATCAGCAAATCATGTACCGGGGCACCGGCGTTGACCTTCTTTAATGTTTTTCCTTCCCTTATGCCACGTTTAACTATGGTACCATCCTCGCATGCCATAAAAAAGGCCTTGCCGTCACGGGAAAAAACCAAATCATGGATCTCTTTTCCGGGCTCCAAAGCATAAGCATGAAGTTGCTTCCACTGGCGTGTGCCCCAGATTTTTACCTGGCTGCCCCTGCCCCCGGTAGCCATATAGGCTCCGTTCCTGCTGAAAGTGATGGCCTGTATATCATTGTTATGAGCCAAATGCGATTTCACCAGCTCCCCATTCTTTACCCGCCATATGCGCAACCTGTTATCCCATCCCCCGCTTATCAGATGTTTGCCATCCGGGGAAAATTGCAGGCTTTTAACCCCGCGATGGGCAAGCTGATCGATGACCTTGCCGGTCTTGGTATCCCAAAGTTTAACCATTTTATCGCGGCCTCCTGTGGCCATAACCGCCCCATCCAGGGAAATATCCGTGGCAAAAGCATTTTGGTCATGAGCCCGAAAAACCTTTTTGCCCTCAACCTGAAGGGGCGGAATACCCGATTTGTTTCGATTAACATCACCCGGCACCAATACCCCCTGATCAACAAGTTGCTCAAAGCGCCTCACCAGATATTGTTTGCCTGGAGGTACATTATAAAAATAATCGCATTCCGAGCGGGTGGCTCCCCAATACAAATAAGGGTATTGCTGTTTTTTGTCCGCATCGGGCTCATCTTGCTTTTTTCCCGGAAATTTTCGCCGCGCCATCCGCTCCATTTTCTTATCTATGGGAAAAAGGCCCACCGTCTCATCTCCCTTGGCTTTTGGAATCTGCTTATAATCCGTCGCCTTTTGCACCCTCTGCTTGACAAAATCAAACAACTCATAAAACTGAATCTGTTTGTCGCCGTTAACATCGGCCAAACCCTTCATTCCGTAAAGCAAATAATAGGAGAAAACCCCATGGCCCCCACCCCACTTTTCATTCTCATAGGAAAGCTGATTGGGCTGACAGGAGACCAGTTTATAGGTATCCTCCCAATCCTGAATGAGCGCACCCAAAACACGGCTGGCCGCTTTTTGACTGCTGACCAGCTTTCCTGAACGACAGGCATCGGTGATCAGCAGCACCTTCACCCCATCAGGGGCAAGAGAAATATATTTCTGAAGGTCACTGATCTCGATCACATCGTTGCCCGGTGCCATATAATCCCCATCCCGACTTACACCATGCAACAGCAAAAAACCTTCTTCCTTGCGTCGGCTGAAATTCTGAACATCTCCATGCCCGGCAAAATATAAAATGACCAGATCATTCTTTTCCGATTCCTTCACAATGAGATTATAAAGGGTGGTTTTAATCCGCACCTTATTGGTGGCTTCTTCATTAAAAAAGGTAATGATATTGCGGGGCTTTATGATGTCGGGCCGGGCCAGTAAAAACCGATAAAAAGACATGGCATCCTCTGCGGCATATTCCAGCTGCTTCTCCAGGGGCAGATTCTTATAGTTGGAAATACCAATGACCGCAGCCCGCACGGTATTAAATGCTTCCATCGTATCGGAAGCATCCTCCATAAGATAAGATTTCTGGGAATTTGCGGACTGAATCATCAATAGCAGGCAAACCGGAAGTAAAATGACGAATAACCGCATTCTTTTCATATGATCCCCTTTGATAGCAAATTTATAAGTTTTTTTGAATTGGGATATAAATTGGCCGGGGAACTTCTCTCTGCTACCCAAAAGCAGACAGCGATAAAGGAGCACCTGCGGGAAAATCGCCATCTAAAGCCAGGAATTAAAGACAAATTCGAAGGGTTCTCTTTTAAGGGATCGGGCAAATATTTTAATGACCGGCAGTTCCAAACCGGGCCAGAGGCTTCCAATTTAAAATCAATTCAAATAAAAACCAACCGATTGCTTCACGAATAAGGAGCTTTACTGGTGTTTATATTTTGAATAACTTTGATTATCCTCAGCTTCAACAAAGAATGATAACCCCAAAAGAAAACTTATTATGAGCCAATTAGGAGACATGATTCAAAGTGCCAACTGGAAAGAAGAAAAACACGTTCCGGTTATTGAGTGCCCCGATGCCGTTAATAAAGATGAAATGTTCCAGGTAAAAGCCTCCCTGGGAAAAGAAATAGCCCATCCCAACACCACCGAGCACCACATTAGGTGGATCCAGTTGTATTTTAAACCAGAGGGGCAAAAATTCGCCTATCAAATAGGCAATTTCGAATTTACCGCACATGGTGAATCGGTAGAGGGAGCCAACAAGGGGCCCGTATATACCAATCACATGGTAATGGCAGAATTTAAGACCAGCACATCCGGAACACTGGTGGCGGCTTCCTACTGCAACATCCACGGATTGTGGGAAAGTTCGAAACAAATTCAGGTAAAATAAATAAGTCGATCATTCCCAAAACATAAGCAGGGGGCTCTAAAGCCCGCTGCTTTTTTTATCGCTTTATCTGTATACATTGCCCCTGCTTAGGTATGCTCCCGCTTTTACCGGGGCCTCAAAAGCGGGGCGAGTTTAACACCGAGCGGAGGGGTTATTAAAGCAGGGCATTCATTGACCCCGCTAAGCGGGGTTGCATTAAGCGGGGTTGCATTCATTGACCCCGCTAAGCGGGGTTGCATTA
>Ga0207714_1000444_pt1 | contig 28842 bp, 11 predicted proteins | sample PonA232FremontCA_2_FD_187270 | JGI IMG/M metagenome (GOLD analysis project Ga0207714, IMG submission 187270) | Marine sediment microbial community from Fremont, CA, USA - Pond A23 Sediment 2 (SPAdes) | ecosystem: Environmental > Aquatic > Marine > Unclassified | place: USA: Fremont, California...
TATTTCCTTATTTGAATAAATTGCATTTATTGTGCTTATTTTGAACGATTTGTAAAACTAAACTTAAGGGGATTATTTATTTTGATAAATAAATCCGCGCGTTCTATTCATGTCCTTTTTTCTACAATTTGTGGATGAGGGTTTCATTGCCATAAAGGTGCTCTTTTTAGGTTTGAGTTAATCCGCTCTCTTTTTTAGTTTTACTATTATAATGGTTGAAACTAATATAATTAAAATGTATAATTTTTTAGGCAATTTCTGGAGTAGAAGTAAATATTTAAACGCTTATCAGTTAACTAAGAAACTGTTTTGATTTTATTTCGAGCATTAATAGTAATATCTTTTTGCTTTTGTTATCTGCATGTTTTCTTGCTTGTATTTTTTATCTTCACCGGCTGGAAGCCGGTGTTCCATGCAGTTTTTTCTCAATTCTCAGGGGGTGAAAGTTGTCACTCAAATTCAGGAACACCGCCATCCTGGCGGTACTAGATATTTCTCTTTTACTAAATCAAAACAGTTTCTAAGAAGTAGATAGTATTCAGTAGTTAGCAGAAGGGTTTAAAACACTCTTTATGAGCGTATTAAATAAATGGCGTTAAAAGAAATGAACGTAATAGTTTTCAAGCTGAAAACAGGATAGTAGGCTCATTTCCAGAAATTTAATACTGTAATAACACAGCTTTTTTCTAGTTTTGATTGTTTCCGAGGCCCTGAAAGATAGATATAATTTTTATATGCAGGTATTTTATATAATATCATTGCTAACCAGGAAATTAATTCTATAGCCTTTAACTGTTGCCAATCGCTAAGCTATTGATTACTAACTACTTTTTTTCAGTTAAAAAAATGTGTTTTTAAGACTATCTTCTACTTTTAAATCTGCCATTTTAATGCATCAGGAGTATGTGCAAGATATTTTTCCTGGCCTTTTCCAATATAAATAGTTTATCTAAGAAATGCATTATATTTATAATCTTTTGTTTACGCAATTCTAAATTAATAAAAACAGCTGGAATATTTATTAGGTGAAATAGTTTGGCTTCCTCCCCGCTGCCCCTCATTCCCCTAGAGGGGATGCCCTCCCGCCTAACCGCTGTGTTTCCTTTTCTTAGCTTGAGCCCTCCGTCTGTTGCTATTTCAGCGGGAGGATACGCCCTTAAGGGGCCAGGGGCAAGCGTAGGCAAACGTAAACGCAGTCTAAACAATTCCCCTCAACAATCCTAACCTCCTCCTCAGTCAACCCATAAAAATCATAAACTTCAGCTTTTCGAAAATCCCGGGGGGATGCATTATAAAACATTGGCCTGTCTATTGTCTTTTTTTATTGCTTTGTATTTAAATTCTTTCTCTTTTCTCCCGCAGCCCTTGCTGATTGTCAATTTTATAATTTTTAACAAATTGAAGTGTAAATAGTGAGCGAAAATTGCTCAAATTGGGCTAATGATAAAGGTTAGTTTTCTTAGGGGCACTAAATAGGTATGATACTTTTTTAATGCATCAGTAGAATTATAAATTTATTAATTTTGAATAAGGAATAATTTGTGAATTATTCTGGTTAAAGAAATGCGAGCCAATTAAAATTATGAATTATGTTTGAGTCGAAGCTTTTTGTTCAGGTAGTACTTTCAATCATTGTTATATTAGCATTTTTTTTGAGTATTCGTATCTCCAAACGCGTCATCAGAAATTTTAGCAGAAAGTATCATTTTAATGAAAAACGTGTTTTTTACGTTAATAAGATAATAACGATGTTATTTCTTATTCTTTTCTTGCTGTTAGTTTCTATAATCTGGGGTTTCGATATAAAAGGACTGCCTATTTTTTTTGCTTCCTTTTTTGGTTTGGTCGGAATTGCTTTTTTTGCCTCATGGTCTATTCTTAGTAATATTACAGCTTCCCTGATTATATTTTTTAGCTATCAAATTCGCATTACTGATAAAATAAAAATTATTGACGGGGATAATTCTGTCACCGGGGTTATCAAGGATATGACCATGTTTACTATAATACTTGAATCAGAAGAAGATAATACAACGGTTACTTACCCCAATAACATTATTCTTCAAAAACCTGTACTTTTGATTAAACAAGACTGAATGCTTATTGATATTGGACACTACGTATGAAATCTTTATTTTATATTCTTTAAAGTAACATTTGTTATTTGCTATAAACGGTTATCTCATGCTTCCGGAGATGCTTGCCAGAAAAATATAAACTTCATAGAAATAGAATATTGTTTTTAAGTTATCTTTCTTGTGACAACTTTTAGTATAACTTTGTTTCGCATTATATAAGTTCCCCTGTATAATTGTTGATAGTTAGGAAAACTTTCATTTTGAAAACTTTATATTTTTATTACTTTTGTCTTAAATACTATTAATTGCTACATGGAAAAGAATTTAAACTATTTACTCTGGCTGTTTTTGTTTTTATCTGATATGAGCCATTTCTAATAGCCAAAAATATTATTATAAGAGACATTTAAATAAACTTTTTTGTAATGAAAAAACTACTCGTAATCTTTTTAGCACTATATTCATTTACATCATTTTCTCAGGAAGGAACAAAGCAACTGATGCCGAATGAAGGGGATCGACTATGGCTGGAGATTAATTGCCCGGGCTATGAGTACGGTACTAATAAAGACTTTGCAACCTATAATGCAGATAAAACGGATAGGCTGCATATTTATTTGAAAGAAGGAGAAACCATGCATTTTGGCATGAAAATGAATAGGAAGAGATATACAGGGGGTGTTTCAACCTATCCTCCTTATGTAGATTTTAGAATTAAAGCCCCCGATGGAAATGTTGTATACGGAGAGAGAGAAATGTTTACTTCAGGGGATGTTGGGTATATAAATACTTATGAAGAAGCTGTAAATGGCCCGAATGGTGTAATTTTGAATAAAACGGAAATCACGGGGGGTTATAACTCTGAGACACTTACAGCCAGCCAGACTGGTAATTATTACATCGAATTTGATCATGATGATGATGATAGATTTGCAATTGAATATTTTGATGTAACGGTAACCCATAATGATACTGTAGTTACAAATCCCGGTGAGCCGAATAAATCGGCAGGGCGTTTGTGGTCCAATAACTGGCAGCTGACAAATACAAGTTTCACAGAGCATCCCGTAAAAGTTTATTTTTATGTTTTCACTTCCGATGAGTTTGTAAATAAGATACAGTATTTGATGAAGCCTTATTCTTTTAATTTCGTATCGAATGATTTTGGAGTGGACAATTCATCTTCATTAAACGTTATTGAACAAGCTCAAAGCCGGGATGGACACTGGGTAGGTTCCGAGGATATAGCGGAGTATAAAATTTACCTGAACGATCCGGATCGTAATGTATGGAAAACTACAGCCCTCCCGCCTCCAAAAATTAAAGTGTGGCATGAGGAAAAGCTTATTTACGATTATGATTACATGAGGGATCCGATGGAAAAAGAAATAGAACTGGATACCCTTGTTTTTGAAAAGAATAACCCTGGTTCAGGTTGTGATTATTCCAATTCCAGTCTTACACTTTTTGAAATAGAAACCAATGTCGCCGGGTTCACAACCATATTACTGGATATTGATGGTGGAGGTTATTCAACAGGTGGAAATGACCGCGTGTTGCACCGCGAACTGAAAAAGGGACGGAATTATATCTTATGGAATTTCAGAAATGACAATGGAGAAATCGTTTCTAACGGAGATGTTTCTATTTCTGCAACGTTTTTTGGAAGAGGGGCAACCAATTTTCCTTTGTATGATGTGGAAACATTAAGCGAAGTAAGCACAAAGACAAAACGCCCCTTTAATAAATTGTGCCCTACATTATACTGGGACGACTCAAAAATATCGGACTGGGGTGATGATAGTGAATCAGATGCAATGAGTGGAACAGATACAACCCAATTAGTATATGGAAATCAGGATTTACCTCGCGTATGGTCATTAGGTGATTATAATGACCAGCATAATGGAAATATGAATACCATGAATACCTGGTATAATGCCATTGACCTTGGCAGAGGGGATATTAAGGCTGAAGTAATTACAAGTGACACTCTATGTATTAATGGTGACCGTCCTGTTATTGCTGATATTCAAGTTGATACAACCAAGAATAATACATTGTCTTTTGATGAGTCAGATTTTACTGATAAGTTTTCAGAAGCTTCCGGTGATAATCTTGAAAGTGTAAGAATTGTATCCCTGCCACCTTCAGGAAAGGGAACGCTAAGGTTAAATGGTTCTTCTGTCACCGCAGGACAAATAATTAACAGAGGTGATTTGAATAACCTCACATTTGACCCCGCAACCGATGAAACCGGTAATGCATTTTTCTTATGGAATGCCACCGATGGAACCTATTATGCGGAAGAACCCGATACGGTTAATGTGTTTATCAATACCCCTCCTGATATATCACACATAAGAGATACTTCAATTTGTACGGACGAAAACTTAGAAGTTGACTTTACAGTAAGTGACCAGGACGATGGACATGATCCTGAAGATATCGATGTAATTGCTTATTCCAATAACCTGAATGTTGTTCCGAATTCAGGAATCGAAGTAACGGGAACAGGAAAAAACCGGACTTTAACCGTAGAACCGTTTGGCATTCAATCGGGGTATACGATAATTTATCTGCAGGCTTATGATGGCGTAACATCTATCATTGAACAATTTGCAATTAAAATGACACCTTCCCTTGAATTTACCGGAGATACATCGGTTTGTGCCGGCTCGAAACTGGAATTAACAGCTGTAGAAATCGGTGCTGACTCCTATACCTGGGAAAGGGAAGGAACAGTTGTTGAATCAGATAGTAGAACTTATACAGACCCTGAGCTTACTGAAGATGAAACAGGTACCTATACATTAACCATTGTAAAAGATGGATGCGTTTCATCCAGAGATTTTACGGTTTCAATATATCCGGTTGTTACTTTCACCGGTGATACGGATTTGTGTGTAGGAGAAGATCTGAAATTGAGCGCTGATGAAGAAATTGCAGAGGATTATAAATGGAAAAGAGGTGATTCGCCACTAGCTAGCTCAAAGCAATTAATCAGAAATGACGTTAATGCGGATCTTACTGGCGATAATTATACTTTATTTGTAAGAAAGGAAGGCTGCGAAAATACTTCCGATCCGTTTTCAATATCAGTGAAAAAACCGGCCCAAAATGACCTTGAAATAGCTGGAGATACCGTAGAAATTGGAGAAGATGCTACGGTTACAATTATTGGTTCAGAAAATGATATGCTTTATCGTGCTTATAAAGATGATGAAGAATTAGCAAGCGCAACAGGTACAGGTGATGACACTGAACTTCCCGTTTCTTCTGAATATTTGGATGTTGGAGAAAATACGATTAAGCTTACAGCTGATAACGGGAATTGTGAAGTTGATATGCTTAGTACGGCAACAGTTTTTGTCAATACTGTTCCTCAGGCAGTTAACGACAACGTAACTTTTAATGAAAATAATACTATTACACTGAATGTACTAGAAAACGATAGTGGGCTGGAAGATGGGGAATTAAATCTTCAGATAACTAATCCGCCTTATAATGGCGATGCTGGTTCTAACAGTCAGGATAGTACAATAACATACAAACCTGAGCAGGATTATTTTGGACGGGATTCTCTCGTGTATACGGTTTACGATGCCCAGAATGATTGTGATTCAGCTTATGTCTTTTTTAATATTGAATATGTGAATGATTCTCCGACAGCGAAAGATGACTATATCACAATGGATGAAGATAGCGATGCCATTATTGATGTATTAGCTAATGATTATGACCTTGATAGTGGTTTAACTGTTACTGTTACATCAGGACCAGGCAATGGATATGCCGACATAAATACTGATAATACTGTTTCCTATGAACCTGAGCCTGACTTTTATGGGAATGATACATTAATTTATAAAGTAGAAGACGCAGAAGGTGATTCCGATGAAGCAACAGTCTATATCACGATAGAAAATGTAGATGATCAACCTGTGGCAAATGATGATGTTGCTACTACAGATGAAGATAACCCTGTTGAGATATTTGTTCTGGAAAATGATGAAGGTTTAGGTGATGGCGTTGCAGATGTAAAAATTATAAATGCACCAACAAATGGAACAGTAACTGTTAATACCTATAACGAAGACTTCCCTGTTACTTATGAGCCTGATCCGGATTATAATGGAGACGACTGGTTTGAGTATAAAGTGGTAGATGAGGATGGGGACAGTGATGTTGCGAGAGTCGATGTGACAGTAAATCCTGTGAGCGATCCGGTCACGGCAAATGATGACTATGCATCGCTGGAAGAAGATACAAATGTTGATATCAACGTCCTTGATAATGATGAAGTACCAGATGGTGTACAACGACTTGATATTAGTACTTCTGCGGCGCATGGAGATGTTACCATTCTGTCAGATAATGAAATCAATTATGCCCCGGACGAGCATTATTATGGTGAAGACAGTTTTGTATATGAAGTTGTTGACGATCATGGAGATGACAATGATTTTGCAACCGTTCATATAACAGTTGATTCATTGCCTGACAATGTTGTTGCCATTAATGATGCAGTTACTTTAGATGAGGATACAAATACAGATATTGCTGTATTGGAGAACGACGATGTCCCCGATGGAGTAAAATCTATAGACATTACCACTCAGCCCACGAATGGAACAGTTACCATTCTGTCAAACAGCGAAATCAATTATGAACCAAATGCGGATTACAATGGGGATGACAATTTTGCCTACGAGGTAACTGATAACTTTGATAATACGGATGATGCTACGGTGAGCATTACAGTTGAGCCGGTTGATGACGAGGTCACAGCTAATGATGATGATGTCACCTTAGATGAAGATACAAACATAGACATCCCGGTGACAGATAATGACGATATTCCTGATGATGTCGAAAGTATTACCATTATAAGTACACCGGGAGATGGCTATGCAGAAGTTAACGATGACAATACCATTTATTATGAGCCCGATCAGGATTATTATGGTGAAGACAACTTTGTGTATGAAGTTGTTGATGCTCACGGAGCAGATTCCGATCAGGCAACTGTAAATATTACCATAGAATGGGTAAATGATGTGCCTGTTGCCAATAATGATAACGCTTCAACGGGAGCACTAGAGGCCGTAACCGTGAATGTCTTAGAAAATGATGCTAGTTTAGGTGATGGTATTTATAGTTTGAGTATATATTCCGGGCCAGAGAGTGGGTCTGCCACAACTAATCTTGAGGACAGTACCATAACCTATGAACCAGATCCTAATACGTTGAGAGATACACTGGAATATGAAATTCAGGATAGTTTGGATCAAAATGGGGAAAATTTTGGTGAAATTGCCCGTGCGGAGCTTATTATTTCAGTTGGTGATACTAACTATATTCCGATTGCAAATAATGACAATGTCACTATTGATGAGGATAATGATACTGAAATAAATGTGCTGGCAAATGACGAAAACCTGTATGATGGTGTGGATTATGTTGAAATTGTAGAAGAGCCCGATAATGGTGTCACTGATGTTAATAATGACAATACAGTAAACTATTCACCCGACGAGCACTATAACGGAGCAGATAGTTTTGAGTATGCAGTATTTGATAACGATGGTGACAGCGATACAGCAATTGTTCAAATTGATATTGACCCGGTAAATGATATACCGGATGCCGTTAATGACTATATTACAATGGACGAGGATACAGTTACCACAGTGAATGTGTTGCAAAATGACAATGGGTTAGGAGACGGTGTTGATAACCTGGAAATATCCAGTGTTTCTGCAAAAGGAAGTGTAGAGGTAGTGAGTGACAGCACAATAAGCTATGAACCAGAATCGGATTACTATGGATCCGATGAATTTGACTACACCGTCACCGATGTTGATGGAGAATCGAGTACCGCGACAGTGCATATAACAGTAGAAAATGTCAACGACATTCCTGAAGCAGAGAACGATTCTGTAACCATGGACGAGGATACAGATACAAAAGTAAATGTATTGCAAAATGACAACGGGTTAGGAGATGGTGTCAATAACCTGGAAATATCCAGTGTTTCTGCAAAAGGAAGTGCTGAGGTAGTAGGTGACAGCACAATAAGCTATGAACCAGAGGCGGATTACTATGGATCCGATGAATTTGACTATACCGTCACCGATGTTGATGGAGAATCGAGTACCGCGACAGTACACATAACAGTAGAAAATGTTAATGACATCCCTGAAGCAGAGAACGATTCTGTAATCATGGACGAGGATGCAGATACAAAAGTAAATGTATTGCAAAATGACAAAGGGTTAGGAGACGGTGTTGATAACCTGGAAATATCCAGTGTTTCTGAAAATGGAAGTACCGAAGTAGTTGGTGACAGCACAATAAGCTATGAACCAGAATCGGATTACTATGGAGCTGATGAATTTGACTACACCGTCACCGATGTTGATGGAGAGTCAAGTACCGCGACAGTGCACATAACAGTAGAAAATGTTAACGACATCCCTGATGCAGAGAACGATTCTGTAATCATGGACGAGGATGCAGATACAAAAGTCAATGTATTGCAAAATGACAATGGATTAGGAGACGGTGTTGATAACCTGGAAATATCCAGTGTTTCTGCAAAAGGAAGTGCCGAAGTAGTTGGTGACAGCACAATAAGCTATGAACCAGAATCGGATTACTATGGAGCTGATGAATTTGACTACACCGTCACCGATGTTGATGGAGAATCGAGTACCGCGACAGTGCATATAACAGTAGAAAATGTCAACGACATCCCTGATGCAGTGAACGATACAATAGAAACCGACGAAGATGTCCCGCTAACGTTCAATCTGCTTAAAAATGACAATGGCCTTGGTGATGGTGGATTGAGTATCGACATTATAGAAAGTTCGAAAAATGGAAGTATAGAATTTACAGGAAATACAGGAGACAGTACAATAACTTACACTCCTGAAGCGGATTATTATGGTGAAGATAGTCTCGTTTATGAGGTCAGGGATGTTGATAATGAAACATCTACAGCGAAAGTATACATAACTATTCATCCTGTTAATGATCACCAGCCTGTTGCTAATGACGATGAACGAGGTACGGAAATGAATACTTCTGTAAATGTTGATGTGCTTTTTAATGATACAGGTTTGGAAGATGGAGGCATTTACTTGCAAATTGACGATGCGAATGAGCCTGAACATGGTAATGTTGTAGTGACAGGTAGCAATACCCTGAATTATACACCGGAAACAGATTACCTTGGCGAGGATGAATTTGTCTATCAGGTATATGATTACGATGATGACGTGAGCAGTGCCAGGGTAACAATACATGTAGTTGAAAATAACAATGTACCAATTGCAAACGATGATAATGTTTCTACCCATAAAAATACACCACTGTTTATTGATGTATTAAAAAATGATACGAATCTTGATGACGGCGGTATTGAAGTTGTTGAATGGCTATCCCCTGAATATGGAACAATAGAGTCGATAGATTCAGGTTATGTGAAGTATGTACCTGATAATAATTATGTAGGCAACGATCGTTTTGTTTACAAGGTTAATGATGCAGAAGGCGATTATGATATGGCTTCCGTGTATCTTACTGTAACAGATGATGATAATATATTACCGGTTGCTAATCCAGATTCAGTTACTACTCCCGAGGATACAGAAGTTACCTCTGATGTATTGAGTAACGATGGCAATCTTGATGATGGAATATATACTCTGACTATTTCAGAGACTCCGGAAAATGGAAAAGTCACAAATACAGAGATCAATGGAGAGCAAGGGAATATAACCTATAATCCTGATAATGATTATTACGGATTAGATAGTTTGGTTTATCAGGTTTGTGATTTGAATAACGATTGCGATGAGGCTAAGATGATTATTGATATTCAGGCTGTAAATGATTACCAACCGGTTGCTGTTGACGATTCAAGCGGAACCAGTATCAATACATCTGTTGGAGTGAATGTGCTTATGAACGATACAGGTTTAGGTGATGGTGGTATAGAGTTATCAGGATATAATGCACCTACCAACGGCAGTGTGACAGAAATAATTAATAATGAGATTGTTGAGTATGCACCAGAAGCAGATTACCTGGGTTATGATTATTTTGATTATCAAATATCTGATTACGATGGCGACACAGATACAGCGAATGTTAAAATAACTGTTAGGGAAAATAATCTTGTGCCTGTGGCAAACCCCGATACAGCGACTACCTCAAAAGGTACCCCTATAGAGATTGATGTATTGGATAATGATGTGGCAGGAGATGAAAGTATGGCTGACATGAAAGTTACACAATTTATTGAACCGGAGAATGGCTCTGTCTCGATTACTGAAGATTCCCTTATTACCTATACCCCGGATAGTAGCTTTAGTGTCGGAATAGACACTTTCTGGTATAAAGTGGATGATATTGATGGCGATTGGGATACAGCAAGAGTTTCAGTGGTTGTTTATGACGGATATAATCATAAACCTGCTGCATTTGATGATTATAGATCATTAGATGAAGATGCTTCCCCTGTTTTTATTGATGTATTAGAAAATGATACAGCTTTGCAGGACAAACCAATTAAGCTTTCCATACAATCAGAACCATTGTATGGAACAGTGACAGAATTAGTCGGAGATAGCGCTATGTATTATGAACCATCACCCGATTATTTTGGAGCAGATAGCTTAACATATAAAATTCGTGACGTTAATGGTGATTGGGATATTGCAAATGTGCACTTACAAGTTAACCCTGTAGATGACGGCATTCCTTATGCCAAAGATGACTCTGCCGGAACTTCAGTGAATACACCTGTAGATGTAAATATCCTTATGAATGATGAGAATCTTGAGGATAGTATAACATTGTCAATAATTTCGAATCCTGAAAATGGCAGCGTAGAAATTAATGAAGATAGTACAGTAACTTATACACCAGAGAGTGACTATTTAGGACGTGATGTATTTGAATACAGAATTACTGATTATGATGACCAAAGCGATAAGGCCAAAGTAATAATTGAAGTCAGAAAAAACAATATTGAACCAGTTGCGATACCTGACAGTGCCCGGACAGTTATGAATCAGAAAATAAGTATTCATGTATTGCGTAATGATTCCCTGTTAGATGACGGCGTTGGACAAGTAACTCTATTTGAACGTCCATCTCATGGAAGGGCTATAGTGAAACAGGGAAATTACCTGGAATATGACCCGGAAAAGGATTATATCGGAATAGATCAACTTGAGTATAAAGTTGATGATGAAGATGGAGATTGGGATACAGCATCTGTGCATGTAACTATTGATTCCATTCCAAAATCTATACCTGACGCTAATGATGATTATCAGGCAACTGAAATGAATAAGCCCGTGGAAGTAGATGTTCTTGCCAATGATAAAGGATTAGATGATACCCCGATAAATGTGTGGATTATTGATCAACCAGTGAACGGAGATGCAGAAGTGCCGAATGGTTCAAATAATATATATTATGAACCTGAGCCTGATTATCTGGGTAAAGATACGTTGCAATATGCCGTTTTTGATAACGATGATGATTCTGATACAGCTAAAGTTATTATTCATGTTAAGGAGAGTAATCTGATTCCGGTAGCAATTGATGATAGTGCTCATACATTTATGAATCATGAGGTTGAAATCCATGTCTTAAACAATGATAGTTTGTTGCAGGATGGGTTGGACAGCATTGAGATCTTTTCACAAGCTGATCATGGAGAATTACAAATAACTCAATACAATACTGTTGTTTACAATCCATACAAATGGTACTCAGGTAATGACGAATTTGAATATTTGGTCAAAGATGTTGATGGCGACTATGACGTTGCAACTGTAGCTATCACAGTAGAACAAATACCTAATTATGTACCTGATGCGCAGAATGACTCAACAGGGACAAGCATAAATGAAGCGGTAACCGTTGATGTATTAAGAAATGATGAAGGACTTAAAGATAAGCCAATAAATCTTTCACAAATTTCAACTCCTGATTATGGAGATATTACAATCAATACTGACAAAACAATAACCTATGCTCCTGAGAAAGATTATATTGGGTATGATTATTTTGATTATAAAGTTTGTGACTATGATGATGAATGTGATTCAGCAACTGTAAAAATCCATGTCAGGGAGAATAATACAAATCCTGTTGCTATGGAAGATAAGATTTATACTTATATGAATGAAGATACAACGATAAATGTTTTGGAGAATGATTACGGACTTGATGATGGAATGGGGGATGTAACAATAGCAAGAGGGCCTTCTTATGGAGAAGCTACAGTTAACGATGATTATACCATTAGTTATTCACCAAATTATTGGTTTTCAGGGTCTGATACGTTAGTTTATGAGCTCACTGACATTGACGGTGATTATGATACAGCAGTTGTAGCTATAGGTGTTTTAGATACACCTGAAAACTTACCAGAGGTCTATATTTCTGAAACAAAATTGGTCACTTCAGAAAATCTGACGAAAGCTCATTTCTCTATGGCTTTACAGACTCCACCATCTTCTAATGTCCACATAAATATGCGATCTAGCGATATTACAGAGGGGAGAATATCTGATGACAAAATTTCCTTTACTACTGAAAATTGGGATAGAGAACAAATTATAACAGTTACGGGAGAGGATGATAATATAGTGGATGGTAATATTCAATATAAAATTATGACCGATAATGCTGTAAGTGATGATCCTGTTTACAATAATCTATCAGTTGAGAACTTGGATATTATCAACAAAGATAATGATGAGCCCGGAATAGAAGTTTCTCTATTAAGTGAAGATAATAGAACAAGCGAAGATGGAGATAGAGTAAAACTTGGATTACTTCTGGTTTCTCGCCCAACTTCGGATGTTTTTATTGATATGGCCTCTACTGATAATACAGAGGGCGTGGTCGAAAATAATCAGGTTGTTTTTGCTCCTTCTGATTCAATACAAGAGAAAGAAGTCCTTATCACGGGTGTAGATGATACTGAAAGGGATGGAGATATTGATTATGAAGTTGAATTTAATGTCTCTGGCCAAGACACCTCTTATAAGGATATTGAAATTGAAAACTTTCAATTGGTTAACGAAGATAATGATGAAATAGAATCTTTTATTCCAGATGCCTTTTCACCAAATAATGATGATTTTAATGATAGGTTTGTAATAAAAGGGCTGGAGCAATATGACAATCTTTCAATAAAAATTTATAACAGATGGGGTAGCCTCGTCTATTCTAATAATGATTATAAAAACAATTGGGATGGAAAGGCTAATGTGTCAACTTTAGGAAAGAAAAAATTGCCTTCAAGTACTTATTATTATTATCTGAAGATTAAAGATACTGGTGAAACTATAGAGGGTTCTGTATACTTGAAACGCTAATAAAAATGTTTAAAAAAGCATTATCAGATATAATAGTAAAAGCTACTGAAGCGCCTAAGTTTATAGGATGCGTTTTCCTAAAAAATAATTATTAAAGAAATAATAGTATGATAAAGAAAAAAGTTATTCCGATAATTGTTATTTTACTCTTCTCCGGGGTAAGTAAAGTATGCTCACAAAATGAACCCATGTTTACTCAATATATGTTTAATACACTTTGGGTAAATCCAGCTTATGCCGGAACCAGTCAGGCATTGAATATAAATGCACTTACCAGACTTCAGTGGGTGGGTTTAGAAGGTGCACCGAGGACCTATAGTGCTGCTATTCATGCTCCAATTACAAAAAAGAAAGCTGGTGTAGGGGTAACCCTGGTGAACGATGTTTTCGGGCCGATAAAAAATACTTATGCAACTGGGAATTATGCGTACAGAGTATCACTTAATGAAAAGCTTACTTTGTCCATGGGTATTAAGGGTGGAATAAATAGTTATTTCGCTGGTTATAAAGATTTAAGCCTTATAGATAAAGATGATCCGGAATTTATGGCAGACGAAAAGAAAATAAACCCCAACCTGGGATTTGGATTTTATTTATATTCCGACAATTTTTATGTCGGATTATCTGCTCCCAGATTACTGGAAACTTCCTTAGATGGTGATTATTCACATAATGATTTTAACACCAGAAATCATTATTATTTTATCGGTGGTTTTATATGGGAACTTGGGCAAAAATGGATTTTTAAACCGTCAATTTTTACTAGTTATGTAGCAAATTCACCTATTACGAATAACATAACTTTTCAATTTTTATATGATGAACGTATTTGGTTAGGAGGTATGTTTCGGCCAGGTGATGCATTAGGGGCATTTTTTAACATAAAAGTTTCCGACAGGTTAACCGTGGGGTATGGATATGATTTTACTTTCACTGATATTTCTAATACAACAATCGGAACTCATGAAATTATGGTTAGCTTTGATTTTATAGAATTTGCACCAGGAAAAGTGAAATCACCGAGATATTTTTAATTCGTATATGACTAAAATAAAATTATAATATGATGTCTAAACAATTATATACTATTTTTCTTGCATGCCTTTTATCTGGATTTACCATTAAGTCCAGTGCCCAATCGAATAATGATACAACAAGAAAGGATACAACGATTTCTATTGATAAAAGTTTAATACAAAATGCTCAAAAAGCCTATGAAAACATGGCTTATAAAAAGGCAATTGATTTATATGAGCAACTGATTGAAAAAAGTTATCTTAATGCGAATATTTACCAAAAGCTTGCAGATTCTTATTATAAGACGAGGAATACCAGAAAAGCAGAGGAGTTTTATAAAATATTGGTTACGTCAACCATACACCGAAAAGAAGATGTTTATGATCTTGTGAAAGTGCTAAAGTATAATGGCAAATATGAGGAAGCTGAAAAATGGCTTGAAAGATATGTTAAAGGTAAAAATGATACTTCTTCGCTAAAAAATCAATATCAATTATCAGAAAAGGCGACTGAAATAAAGTCTTTTCCACGTTATAAGATAGATACGTTGCCCTTTAATACTGAACATTCAGAATTCGGGCCTGAGATTCATGATGATTACCTGTACTTTACTTCTCAGAGAAGAAGGGATGAAATTATTGAATATGAATATGTTTGGGATGAGACTAGTTTTTTAGATGTTTATAAAATTCCGATGGATGATACCACTTCAAGTCCGGTATACGCCTCAAAAAAAATTAATTCTAAATTTCATGATGGCCCTGTTTGTTTTAATAAAGATGGAACCGATCTGTATTTTTCCAGTAATAATAAAAATTTAGCTTTTTTCCCTACCCGTGGCGAAAATGGAGTCACCCATCTGAAAATATTTCATTCAAATGTTAACGGTGGTAAAATTTCTGAACCGGAGGAATTATCTTTCAACAGCGATAACTATTCTTGTGCACATCCTTCTGTTTCCGATGATTCTGATACATTATATTATACTTCCGATAAATCAGACGGTTACGGAGGTACCGATATTTATTATAGTGTACGCGAGAATTCTGGCTGGTCGGAACCCATTAATGCCGGGGATGAAATTAATACAAAGGGAGACGAGATGTTTCCGTATATCCATAAATCAGGCACTTTGTATTTTGCATCCGATGGGCATCTTGGTCTGGGAGGATTGGATCTCTATAAAGCATCATTAGAACAAGGAGAATATAAAATTGAAAATATGGGATATCCATTAAATACCAGATTTGATGATTTCAGCATTATAATTGTTGAGGATAACCCTAAAAGCGGATACTTTGCATCTAACAGGAAAGGAGGCGAGGGGAGTGATGATATTTACAAGTTTCTAATGACCAAGGAAGAAAGGAAAGACCTTGTAATCCAGGGAAAGATTTTTGATAAAGAGACTCAGGAAAGAATTGAAAAGCCTTCTGTCACTTTGGAAGACTCTGATGGAAACACGCGTAGGTTAATGTTTTTTAAAGAGGGAGTTGATTATAGCTTTTCTGTAGACCCCAAAAATGATTATAAATTAAAAGTTGATAAAGATGGTTATTATCCAACCGAGCATGTTTTTGAAAGATCTGAATTGATTGATAAACGCGATGTTTATGAATATGATATAAACTTGAAGAAAAAACCTGTTTGGGGTATTTATGGAAAGGTATACGCGGAGAACGGTAAGGAAACCCTCAGTAATGTTAATATTGTTATAAAAAACAGATTATCATCTAAGGAGGCTACATATCAAACCGATGAGGAGGGAGAGTTTAGAATTAAACTTGAGAAGAATACCGATTACTACATTACTTTTAATAAAGAGGGGTATAATTCCATTCATGAAGAGTATTACACAAGAGGACGTAAACAAGGTTGGGTTGATCTAAATAAAATTATGGATTTGACTCTTACTGAAGTTGAGGATGATAAGGGAACTTACCTTACCGGCCAGATTGTAGATGAAGCTACAGGAGAAGGAGTGAAGGCAAAAGCCCAATTTATTGATAATGAAAAAAATAAGGTTGTTGCGACATATTTAACAGATGAAACGGGTACTTTCACAGTTAATATACCAGAGATAAAAAAGTATGGAGTTGAAATAACTGCTAAGGATTACCTTTATTTCGCCGAGCAAGTGGACTTCAGTAATTTGAATGTCAAAAATGATTCGGTTCATAAAGATTTTTCAATAGAACCTATTGAGGTCGGTAAAAAAGTAGTTATTGAGAATATTTTCTTTGAAACGGGTAAATCCAAACTTAAACCTAAGTCTTATGAAGCATTAGACAAGGTTCTTAAATTACTGAGAAATAACAAAGACCTTAAATTAGAAATTGCCGGACATACCGATAATGTTGGGTCATATTCAACAAATAAGAAATTATCAACAAACAGGGCCAAGAGTGTAGTGGATTATCTGGTTGGTCATGGTATTGATTCTTCCAGGTTAGAACATAAAGGCTATTCGTTTACCGAACCTATAGCTTCAAATGATACGCCTGAAGGTAGACAGAAGAATCGAAGAGTTGAATTTGAAATTCTTGAGAAATAAGTTGCGAATGATTGAGCTCAATAAGCATATAGCTTGTTTTTAGGCAGTTTCAGAAGTAGAGGATAATGTCTCTAAGAATTTAGAAAACAGGAAAATATGAATCTGATATTTTAATGTGCCTGATTAAAATATTTCTTTTAAGATTATCTTCTACTTCTTAATGTGCCTGTTCTGGATTCTTTTAACCCTTACCCGCTGTATGTTCACTGCCTGCTGCTTACTCATCGGCTAATTGATGTTCATTTTAATATTTGCCTCTATCTCTGAATGTACCTGTTAATTCTGTATTCTTTCAGATATTGCCCTCCTTTGAAATAGCTTAACCTGAGCGTTATTCCATACTTAAAACCGTCGAAATATGTTTAGACCCTGTTCCGTTTGAATAGAAAATATCGTAACTCAGTTGCAATGTATTTGAGGTAGTATCTATAGTTCCTGCACCCAGAATTTCGTATCTGTCAGGATAATCTGTGTCACCAAGCCATTGCCTTTTGATTTCTACTTTTTCATTACAGTTAAGCTCTAAAATACAAGATCCATCTCCATTAATCCATTTTTCACCCCAGCGAGTATTAATAAAATCGGCTAAACCATATACTCTTAATTGGTTGGGTTTTTCTATAGTTTCTGTCAGTACTGTATCTGCGACACTCATTGTGTCACTGCTCACCCATTCCCCTGTGTATTTTTCTGCCTGGTATGGGCAAAATGGCATAAGTTGTACTGTATCTGTAGCTGATGCAGTTTTGCCTCCTTCTGTTATTTCTTTTACTGTAATGTTAATCTTTGATGTATCATGTAATTCTGCAAATATTATCGAGGCCTGATTCGGATAATCTTTATTCTTTTCAATACTTAAAACCATGTCCTCGTTATTTATTGACCAATTGTAGTTTGAACCACCTCTGTGTATGACACTATAATTATATTTTGTAAAACCTGTTGCAGTAACCTCTTTCTCCCCCGAGATCCCATTGATTAATCGGGGTTCTATTTCATCATAATTATAATTATTTTCTTCTGTACAGCTTGTCATAAATAGTATGACTACGATTGCAGAAAAGGCTGACTGGATAATTTTGTTTATTGTATTCATGGCTATAATGGTTTTAAAGCTCAGTAGAGCAACTTTATTTTTTTGATTCATAGGCTTCTTTCCAACCGCTGCCGGCCGTATTTTCAGAACCTGCATTTTTAATTCCCCCATAAGTGTAGTAATCCATTTCTAATGTTTCTAATTCAGCTCCGGGAATTGGCAAATGGAGTGGTGTTCCTTTTTGAAGTTTTCCATATCTTCTCATATCAAAATATTGAATACCTAAATTATGACTGAATAATTCAATAGTTCGCTCATAAATAATAGCATCCAGTATTTCTTGTTTGGTGGCTCCCTCATCAAGTTCCATATTTGACCCGCCTCTTCTCACACGAGCATTAGATGGATCGTTTAATATGGCTAATGCTTTATTCGGTTTGTTTGTTTGTGCGTATGCTTCAGCTAACATATAATTGTTTTCTGCCTTTCGGTATAATGGAATTTGACCTTGTCCGGGAAATCCGGTGCTCCTTAAATAATCAAAACGTTGGTATCTATAAGTTGAAAAATTGTAATACCCTCTGTCTGCACTAAAGAAATGAGTAGCCATGTACTTGAAATCTGTTTCTAGTCTATTATCCGGACTTATTGCTTTGCCGTTATTTGGAAATTTTGTATAGTCACCTTGATATTCTTCCGGCCAGACAGCTGGAATGTCGCAGGTATCTAGCATTGCAACTACCCTCATGTCGACTCTTGCCCAGGAGTTATTATTTGCGTAGAAATGGTATTGAGAGGCCCAGGAACCCACGCTATTGTCTGCCATTATTGTATAATCCCGATTAATTCCTCTCGCGGCATAGTTTTTTATTTTTTCCCAACGTTCCAGTTCTTCATTCTCATTTTCGGTACGTGATTCTGAAAGTAATATTTTTGCAGCCATAAAATTTGCTAGTCTGTAAAAACTGGCATTATCCATCGTTACTCCGTTTATCCACTCATCGGGAATTTTGAAATAATTGTTCTCAGCAATTTCAATAGCCTGATTCAATGATCGAATAGCCGCATCAATCACATCTTCGTAGTCTTTTAGTTCTTGAATTTCAGCATCTTCACCTGTTACATCTTCATTTTCTTTTACAATGTAACCTTTATCAAACACTAATCCGATGTATCCAAGAGCAATTCCCTGTCCAAATCTGGCTATTGCTTTTACCATCTTCCTGTCATTACCTAATTCAGCGTTGATAACAGAATCTCTATTCAGGACTTTAAGAACATCGTTGCTTTGAGATAACAGGGAATACATGTTGTTAAAATATTCTTCGGTCATTGGTGAATTAGCATAAGAAGATCGGTTGTTCCATGCCCTGCGGGGTTCAAAACTCATATCCTGCATTGCAAAATTACCCCATGACGAAGTATTGGCATCTGCAGCAGTTCCTAACATAAATGCTGGCGTTGTCTCGTATCCTACATTATAAAGGTACCAGTTTTGGAAAACACTGCCTGCCAGGTTTTTTAAGCTTCCGGCATCTGAGAGGACATCTTTCTGATTTGGATTATTGGGATTTTCTATTTCTAAATCCTGGCATCCTGTTATAAATGCAATGAATCCAATAAGTATAATCGTTATATGGGTTTTCATAATAGTATTTCGTTTAATGATATATGTTAAAACTTTACTGTTAGTGACGCAGATATGCTTGTGTGATTCGGATAAGAATAAGCATCCATTTTATAGTAGCTTGATCCGGGAACTCCACTTTCGGCATATTTGGGCATTGCTACTTCAGGGTCATATCCGGTGTAATCTGTTAATGTATACAGGTTTCGTCCAATTAAACCAACTTTTATTTCTTTTACAATACTGTTTGATACATTAAAGTTGTAGTATATTGCTGCTTCTCTGATTTTTACGTAAGAAGCGTCTTCCACGAATTCTGAAGTAATTCTGTTCACATTATATAAATTGGAGTAATAATCATAGGCTTTTTTTTCATTTGGTGCCTTTCCTGACTGATCAACTTCTCCGGCCCTGTGGTCTCTGTATAACCATTGACGTGTTCTGTTGTATACATCGCCGCCATTTTTCCAGTCAATAAGGGTATATAGTGTAAGCCCTTTATATTTGAATGTATTGGCAAAACCCAGGTTAAAATCTGCATTGGTATTTCCGATTTGCACTTGTTTAGGAACCCCGTCTTCATCTCTTAATTTTAAAGGTGATTCTAGCATAGTTCCTTCTGTCCCTTTTTGAATTACGTAGCCATCAGAATTTATAGTATATTTTTCCCGCTCTTCTTGTGAAACCTGCTCCAGGCTGGTAAGGAATTTCTCTCCGTAAATAATTCCAAATGTTTCTCCTTCCCTAAGATAAAAGGCCTTGGATTCTTGAGCTTCAGTTCCTACTAATTTTGGAGGAACATCTAAATTTGTAATTTTTGAACGAATTTTGTCAAAGATTACCGTAGAGCTCCATGAGAAGTTGTCAGATTTGATATTTTTTGAGTTTAGTTTTGCCTCGTATACTTCTGATTCCATTGCACCTGCATTGTCCCATTGAGTATTCCATCCTTTATATGCAAGTAGATTTCTTTTCATAAATATATCATTCGTCTCTGAAAACGAATAACTTACCTCAAGGTTAAATCGTTCAAGGAAAGAGGCATTAACAGCATATTCTGTTTCTTTCGTGGTAGATGGTTTAAGAGCCTGATTTCCGAAAGTGGATTTAAAATAATTTCCTCCCGGATTGATGGTGTATGTTTCATATTGAGCTGCATATCCTGGTCTTTGTCCTGATGTGCCAAATGCCGCTCTTATTTTGAATTCCTGAAAACCGGGTATGTCAAAGTCTTCGGTTAATCTCCATCCTCCTGAAATACGATAATAACTATGCCATTTTGCATCTTCGCCAAACTTTGATGACCCGTCATAACGGTACATAACATCAAAAAGATACCTGGACTTATAATCGAGTTGAGCAATTCCAAAAACATTTTCGGACCTTACTGTTTCATTTAAACTGTAAGACTGTTTATCCCCGGAAATTGCATCCATCGTATGGGTTCCGTTTACTGAAAAGGTTGTACCATAGGTTGACCTATAATTATATTTGTAATCTTCAAAAAGATAACTTACTTTAATATTTGTGTTCCAGTCATCGAATTTTTCGCTAAAATGCGATGTGAGCTGGAATGTTTGATTTGTGTTGTCGCTATTGCTTTCGAACAAGTTCCCTTTTGATTTATTAAGAATTCCTTTTGTAGAGCTTTTAACAAGATAATCATAAGGCTCCAGTTCACTATTGCTTGTACTTGTTCTGTCCAGGGTATATTTAGCACTTATGTTGATTGAGTTTGTCGGGTTGAATACTGCCTGCACATTGCCTAATACAATATTTTTATTAAGTTGTTCTTCATAGTTTGCAACCTGGTATAACGGATTGGTCTCCTGGTTATTCCAGTGACTGGCATCCAGGTCATAAGGTGCACCATTTTCTTCATTCTCCCAGGTTAGGTCAACATCGGGTAAAGTAAAAAGGACGTCAAAAAACGCTCCACCGTTAAATAAGTTTGTACCGCCAGGGTCTTCTGAGGATACATTGGAGTACATAGTAGAAGAAGACACTGTTAAATAATCTGTTAGATCGACATCTATATTTGCCCGAAATGTCTTTCGTTTGTAGCCATCCGTTTCTTTAATTATTCCTCCTTGTTTATTGTTCTCAAATGATAAGTGAAAGTTGGTCGCCTTTGCTTTCCTGCTAATCCCTACATAATTTGTATAGTTTTTTCCTGTCTTGAAAAATTGTTCTTGTAAATTGTTTGTGAATGCGTAGGGGTTATCTGCATAATGGTCAGGGTCTATTATTCTGGAGCCCAGAATATAAGGGTTTGATCCATGCGTGTAGTTCTCAGGATAAGAAACGCCGGCATAGTTTGTATATGTGTCTCCCGGATTTTTAGGATTTTTTAAAAGGTATTTATGGTGAGTTGACAGATCGATATAGTTTTCAACATAATTAATTCCAAATTCGTTTCTTATTTCAACCGTTGTTTCATCTTCCTCCAAATCTCTCCCTCTTTTGGTATGAATAACAATTACCCCGTTTCCGGCCTGTGAACCGTATAGTGCAGAAGCAGAGGCTCCTTTTATTACTTCGATGCTCTTTATATCATCAGAACCTATGTCGCCTAAATTTCCCTGAAAAATAGTTCCGTCAATGATTATTAAAGGTTTCTGACTGCCAACCAGCGAAGTAGCCCCTCTTAGTTGAATGCTTGCCCCTGAACCGGGCTGCCCTGTAGGTTGGGTGATATTTAATCCTGCAACTTTCCCTTGTAATGAGGTAGCTGCATTAATGGGAGATGCCTGGTTGAGTTCTTCCGCACCAATTTTGTCTACTGAAACAGTCATTTTTTGTTTTTCTGTCCCGGAAGCAACGCCTGAAACAATAATCTTGTCTAATTCAGTAATTTTTGGCTTTAAGGTTATATTTATAGTCTCACGGTTGTTTATAGAGATATACTGAGTAGTCATTCCCACATAGCTACATACGATTGTACTTGCAGTAGGAGGTATGTTTTTAAGTTCATAATTCCCGTTAATATCTGTAATTGTACCAACCTCCGGATGGCCTTTTACAACCACTGAAGCTCCCAGAATAGGTTCATGGGTTTTTGCTTTGGTGACTTTCCCTGAAATTTGTTCTTGTGAAAACACTTTCATACCGATAAAAGAAAAACAAATAATCAATAAGAATATCTTTTTCATAAAAAGAGTTTAGGTGTTGGTTTTGCAAAAGAAGAATTTGTTGCTAATATATAATATTTTTTTGAGATTCAAAAACTCTAATTGTAATGGAGTTATGAATTACTGGCGGGATGAAGTATTATTTGACTAATGATTTAGACTGAATTATTCACAAAAAATGAATGAATTGAATTTATCAAGCTGTATTATAGAAACATAGCAATAAAAATATAGAAGAGTTAATAAAAATTTTATTTTTTTGCGGGTGTGCCAGTTTTGGTCCATCAGCTTCATTGCGAAATCCTTGAAGCAGGCAGCCACATCGGCGTCATTCGGCACCTTGCATCTACACCAAACTTGACGTATGAATAATTTAGATTAGATGCCGTTATGTTTTATCTGCTGTTTTTTACTCTGAGGGCTATTTATGGATGTGCGAGGGAATCTAAATGACAATTTACAAACGGACAAAAGCAAATATAAGAGGTAAAATTCTTAGAGAGCAACATAGCATTCATCTGTCTTATATATTACTTCTAAACTGAATAATTCAAATGTTCTCTAAAAAACTGTTTTGATTTTATTTCGAGCATTAATATTAATATCTTTTTGCTTTTATTATCTGGATGTATTCTTGCTTGTATTTCCTGTTTTCACCGTCTGGAAGCCGGTGTTCCATGCAGTTTTCTCTCAATTCTCAGGGGGGTGAAAGTTGTCACTCAAATTCAGGAACATCGCCACTCTGGCGAAATTTCTGGTTCTGATATTTTAGCTACCATAATTTAACCTTTACGGTCTTTTTATATATCTACAAGCACCGATAGGTGCGAAATTATGGTAGAAAATAAATCCCCATCCCACCATAAGCGCTGTTAGGCGGAACATTATTTCACTTCAATATACTAAAATTGAAACGTTTGTCATTTAGTGGGGAAGCCTTTCCCGGGGATTTTAATAAGGCAGCGGGCATGGTTGTAATGGTTTCCCCAGAGCCTTCTGTACTTTTGCCTGATGAAGAGTAACATTCGAATTCCTTTTTCTTTCATGAATTTTGTTTTTGGAAGAGTACCACGTAAAAATACCCATTTAATATATGAAGCCAGGTATTATTACGCATCTGTTTTTGGAGTAGGTTTTGTTTGCTTGATTGCTTTATTTTAGGGGACTTTGTATTATTTTTTTTATGTATTTGTGTTTTTTCAGAGATTAAGAGGTATGAATATATTAATCCCTTTTTGTATTTAATTCACTGATTTTTAGTATTTTAATTTGAAATAAAAAAATCTGTTCACGTATTTTTACTTGATTTATTTTTCAGGTGTTTTTACGCTTTTTATATGATTGGTTTACACCTACCTTTGATTTAAAGAATTGATTGAAATGAAGAGAAAATTATTAATTATAGATGATGAGTCATCTCATTCACGATTTATAAAATGGATTTTGGAAGATGAATCTTATAAGTTTTTTACTGCGAATTCTTTTAAAGATGCGGTAAAATTATTAGAAAGAGAAAAATTTCATTTGATTCTACTCGATCTAATCATGCCGGATGAGGATGGTTTTGAAATATTAGACTATTTAAAAAGAGATGAGAAACTGCGTGATATACCAGTTCTTGTAGTTTCTGCAAAAAACGACCGGGAGAGTATTGAAGCCAGCCTGCGGAAAGGAGCGGTGGATTACGTAGTAAAGCCTTATAGCTCAGAAGTTCTGCATAATAAAATAGCTCTTATTCTTAGAATGGGCTTAGAAATTAAATAATAGGAGAATAGATAATTATGGACAATGAATTAAATCACACACAAGTCAAATCATACCTGACATTTAAGTTGGGCGATGAAAAATTTGGAGTATACGTAGGTCAGGTGCTTAATATCCTGGAGATGAATCCCATAACCCGGATTCCCAAATCACCGGATTATATGAAAGGAGTAATCAATCTCAGAGGCAAAGTTTTACCAGTTATTGATGCGCGTTTGAAATTTGGCTTGAAAGAGACGGAATACACAAACCACACGTGTATTATTGTCATGGATTTGGAAATGGATGGAAAAACCATCGAGATAGGAACTATTGTTGATGAGGTTTTGTCTGTGGTAGAAATAGAAACTTCCCAGGTTGAACCCCCTCCGGGTATAGGAACAAAATTCAATTCTGACTTTATTTATGGCATGGCAAAAGTAGAAGAAGAATTTATTATGCTTATAGATATGCAGCAAGTAATGAGCTCAGAGGAGATGACTAACCTGGTTGAAAATTCCCGCGAGGAATCAACAGCATAAAATAACAATAAACAAATAAATAAACGAATAATTTTTGAAACCAATAAAGCGATTTACTATGAAATGGAAAGATTTAAAACTGGGAAAGAAATTTTTTGTAGCCTTTGGGCTCGTAATTGCACTTCTTATCCTTGTTGCCTATTGGGCAATAAATGGCATAGGTGGCATTGTAGGTAATGCCGAAGAAGTCATTGAAGGAAATAAACTGCGGACGGAAATGGAGAATAAATACGTACAGCATCTCCAATGGTCTGCTGATGTTAGCAAACTACTTACCGATGATGATGTACAACATCTTAATGTTGAAACCGATCATCATAAATGCGCGTTTGGAAAATGGTATTACGGCGAGGGCAGAGAGCATGCAGAAGAAGTTGCACCTGAGCTGAAACCTTTGTTCAATGAATTTGAGGAACCCCACAAAGAGTTACACGGATCAGCTAAAAAAATATCGAACGTGTTTGTTCAGGCAGACAGAAAATTGAGTGCCCAGCTAAGAGAAGCCAAAACCGATCACCTTGCATGGGCGCATAGTGTAAAGGATGTGCTGGTTAATGGTGAACGTGTAGAAAGCATTGATGTAGAGACAGATGACCATAAATGTAATTTTGGACAATGGTTGTATTCTGATGAAGTACAGCGTATGAAAAAGGAAAATCCTGAATTTGCAAATATTTTGAATAAAGTAGAAGAACCTCATGCTGAACTCCATAATAGTGTGCTGGAAGTTGAGGATGATTTTCAGGGAGGAAATATTCAGGAAGGTAAGCGTTATTACATGAATAATACAAAACCCAAAGCTTATGAAGTACTGGATATTATTGATGAAATGATTGCCTGGAACGATAACCATCTGGAAGGGATGGAGAAGGCCAATAATATTTACAAAGATGAGACGCTGACACACCTGAATACAATGGGGAATTTATTTGATGAAGTTGTTAAAAAAAGCGAAGATTACATTATGACTGATCAGGCGATGCTCAATGAAGCTGATAAAACAGAGAATGGGGTAATGGTTTTTAGTATCATCGCAGCTATTGCAGGTATTATACTTGCATTTGTTATTGCTAAAGGCATCATAAATCCGATTAATAAAGGGGTTGAATTTGCCAGAAAGATCTCAGAAGGTGATTTGAAAGCTGAAGTAGATGTTGATCAAAAAGATGAGATCGGTGTGTTGGCTAAGGCATTGACAAATATGTCCTCTAAACTCAAGGAAATTGTAGGAAATATCATGGCCGGTGCTGATAATATTGCTGCTGCCAGTCAGCAGATGAGTTCCAGCTCACAGGAAATGTCTCAGGGGTCCAGCGAGCAGGCTTCCTCTGCAGAAGAGGTTTCTTCTTCTATGGAGGAGATGACTTCCAATATTCAGCAGAATACGGATAATGCTAAGCAAACTGAGCAAATATCCCAGAAAGCGGCAGAAAGTATTAAGCAGGGCAATCAGGCAACTCAGCAAAGCGTAGAATCTATGCGCGATATCGCGGAGAAAATTTCTATTATTAACGATATTGCATTCCAGACAAATATACTTGCCCTGAATGCAGCAGTTGAAGCTGCCAGAGCAGGTGAACACGGAAAAGGTTTTGCTGTTGTGGCAGCCGAAGTACGGAAATTAGCTGAACGAAGTGGTGAGGCTGCTAGTGAGATAGACGAGAAATCCAAATCAGGTGTGGAAATTTCTGAAAAAGCCGGTAAACAGTTGGAAGAAATTGTTCCTGAAATTGAAAAGACTTCTAAGTTGGTCCAGGAAATTACTGCCGCAAGTAATGAAATGAATAGTGGTGCAGAGCAGGTTAATGGTGCTATACAGCAACTAAACCAGGTTACCCAGCAAAATGCAGCTTCTTCCGAAGAGCTTGCTACAAGTGCTGAAGAACTATCCAGTCAGGCAGACCAATTAAAACAGCTTATCAGTTTCTTTAACGTTGATGAAGAAATAACAGAGCAGGCAAAGCAAGGAAGAGGGCATATAGATTTCGCGCGTATGAATGAACAAGCGAAGCAACAACAGCAGCAACTGAACCAGGTAAAAACAAATGGCCAGCAGCAAAAACAGGAAAACAATCAAAATCAACAGAATCAAAAGCGTGCTGGGTATGCTGCAGGACAAAATCAAGGTACTGCCAACAAAGCTAAAGAGCCAAACCAAAAGCAAGGCGTGAATATAGACATGAATAGTCAGGAGTCGGATAGCGCTTATGAAAATTATTAGAAATTTTTTTGTGTAGCATTTAATCTGAATAATTCAGGTTATAAAGGCTTCAGGGAGATTAGTAAAAACCCTGGCTGTCAAAAAGCAGTCAGGGTTTTGTAATTTTTTTAAACTATTCAATTTATTGCAATGAGTTTTTTGGATCTAAAAAGAGAACCCAGAATCAATCAATGATTTCAACATTTTTATATGCGAGATTTATTACCGGCAGGGATATTCCTTTCATCTTTTTTTTACAAGTTGTATATGAGGATTTCACTCTGCAAAATATAATAAGACTACTTCAGATTTTTCATTGCGGATATTGTGGAAAAATAATACTGCGTCATTTTAATAAATTCTAAAAGGTTATTGCTGCGGGGAATCTATGCGGACTATTTGATTAAAATATCATTGTTGTATAATTATTTGATAAATAGATTTTTATATTGGAGACGATAATTCTTTTATATGCTACACTTATTACAAAAATCCAAACGTTGAATAATTTATATTATATGATCCCGGATAAATTTATATATTGCCTTTTATTATTTGCATTCGGAGCATTGTAGACCTTTTAAAACAGTTTATGAATAATAGGGACAAATCAGGAGTACACGACTATTTTCTTTGGAAACGGTTTAAAAATTCCGATAAGGATGCGCTTTCACAGATTTATAAATCCAACTATTCTGTTTTGTATGATTATGGGTATAGATTTTTAGGTAATCATGCTGTTGCGCGTGAATGTATTCAGCGTCTTTTTTTTAACTTGATTTCAAACATAGACACTTTACCAACTCCCCGTAATACGAGGTCATTTCTTCTTGCATCTTTGCGTAAAAGGATATTTAACCGGATTAATCAGGACCATTCTAATAATGTTACCGGTGATAAGTCTGAGTATTCATTTGAATTGATAATCTCGCAGAAAGATCTTTTGATTGATAAAGAAAATAATGCTTTGAGAAAACCGGAAGTTAAGCTTAAGATCAATAACTTGCCTGCCCGGGAAAAAGAGCTCATATATTTAAAAATTTCTAAAAATATGAAATACGGGGAAATTGCTGAAATCATGGGCATTGATTCTGATTCTGCCCGCAAACTGGTTAAAAAGGCAATTAGTGAAATAAAAGATTTGTGCGGGGTTTGGATTAAGGCACATAATTAAACAGGCAAATTTGCAAAAATGATAAAGTTATATATTGAATAAAAAATGTCCGCTCATTGAAAAGCGGACATTTTTTTGATGATCTTTTATTTGCCAGGAGGACTGCCGGTTATTCGGATTTTCATTCCCTGTCCTCTCTGCTTGATTATCATAGGTATGGTTTGCATGCCCTGGTTGTAAATGCCAAGTTTGTCTCCTTCCTGAACTACTTCACGGTGTTTATTGTTTCCCACGATTCGGTCTTTTATGTAGTTGTTGCTTCCAAACTGCTTATATGTTGCACTATTGGAATTTCCAACAACGCCGAGATTCATGATGTTGTTTTTCCC
>Ga0207714_1000445_pt1 | contig 28832 bp, 35 predicted proteins | sample PonA232FremontCA_2_FD_187270 | JGI IMG/M metagenome (GOLD analysis project Ga0207714, IMG submission 187270) | Marine sediment microbial community from Fremont, CA, USA - Pond A23 Sediment 2 (SPAdes) | ecosystem: Environmental > Aquatic > Marine > Unclassified | place: USA: Fremont, California...
GCGGATCTGCCCTACCGCACCGCGGCGGAGTGCATCGACTGGAGCCAGCCCTGCCCGTCCATCTTCCTGAGCAAGGAGGAGGGACGCAAATATGGGGTCAAGCGCCCCTTGGCAGAGAAAACCCTCCAGCGCATCGCCAAGGGCATTGATAAATTTGTCTTGCAGGATCCAGAGCCCTATGTGGTCAATTTCAGCCCACCGGCCCCGGCCAGCAAAAGTCGGTATGCAGAGGTGCAAGAATTCCTCCGCGATGTGGGAGCTGCTCCCTTTGTTTCCAAGATGCGGGGCGGAGCCACGGGCTTTCCCTGCACAGCGCCCATGCACACAATCACAAGCGGCGGCAATCCGGCCAGGCCCAGTACGGGCAATCCTTTGGCCCTGGCGGTCCCTTTCCTCGCTCCCCGATATGGGGAGCGGCCCGGCCAAGAGCCCCGGGCGCAGCCCGCGAATCAACCCTTGGCGACCATCACCGGAACCAATAACGGCGGCCGCCTGGCTGTGGCCCATTTGGCCAAGCATTACGGCGGGGTTGTCGGCCACGGCGCGGACCAGCCCCTGGGTTCCGTGACCGCGCGGGATCATCACTCCTTGGTTACCAGCCACCTGCTCCACCTGCGCAACAACTGTCATTCCCGCGATACGCGCACGCCACTGCCGACCCTGACAGCAGGCGGCGGCCATGTCGGCGAGGTGCGGGCCTTTTTGCTCAAGTATTACGGGCAGGGAGTCGGCCAGGAAGCGGGTGTTCCCTTGGACACCATCACCGGCCGGGATCGCTTCGGGGTCGTGGTCACTATCCAGGGCGAGGAATATGTGCTCGCGGATATCGGCATGCGTATGCTGCAGCCGCGCGAGCTGTTCATGGCCCAAGGATTCCCTGCCGACTATCGCCTGGACGGAATGACCAAGACGCAGCAGGTGCGGCTCTGCGGCAACAGTGTGCCGCCCCAGTTTTCCGAGGCCCTGGTGGAAACCAACTTTGCGGTCGAGGACAGACGGAACGACTGGTCCTACTTGCCGCTGATGCGGGGGTCGGCCGCCAGGCGGGTGGAAGCGTAACGAGCAAGCAGGGAGGGATGAGCCATGAGCCTGGAATTCTATCGATGGTTCTTCCGGGACGTGATGCGGCTGCCGGACAAGGCGGTCTGGAGCCGGGCGAATCGGAGGGAGATCGAGCGAAAGATGGAGCTTAAGAGGCGAAAAAGAGAGCGGAGACACCCGGAGGACGACACTGGGCTGCCCGAGGGCAGGGAGCGGTTCCAAGGTTTTGGCGGGGAGGTTTGGGGAACACATGCCGCCGTTGATCCCGGAAGGATTCAGATCGTCCCCTGCGAGGGACAGGAAAGGGGTATTCTCGGGAGGTTGTGGGACAGGCTGCAAGGGAAGACACGTAGCTCCGGAGGTTTCACCAATGCCTGAGCTCATCGGCATATCCGGCAAGATTGGAGTGGGCAAGACCATCACCGCAGAGATCCTGCGCGACGCAGGCCTGGTGGATCGCGTTCTGGCCTTCGGCGACCCGGTCAAGGTGGAGGCGGCGGGGCGTTTCAACTTCGACGTGCGGCTCTGCTACGAGGACAAGGACCAGGTCATTCTCCACCAGGATCTGCCGGGCGGCGCCATGTCCGTGCGCAGGATCCTGCAATGGTGGGGAACGGACGTGCGGAGGCGCGAGGATCCGCTCTACTGGGTCAAGCGCATGGGTGAGTGGTTCGCGCAGATGGATCCCCACGAGCGCCTGGTCATCCACGACGTGCGCTTCCGCGAGGAGGCGTTCTGGATCCGGGAGGCCGGAGGCTATCTGGCCCGGATCGAGCCCTATCCGGGGTGGCGTCCGGGGCCGGAGGCGAATCACCAGAGCGAGGTGGATCTGGACGACTGGCAGGACTGGGACGTGGGGCCGATCCACCCTGTGTACAACGGATTGTGGCTCGTGGCGGACACGATCGCCACCAATCTGGGCCTGCGTGTGGCGTAAATCTCCGGAGGTCTGGCCATGGATGCGGCAGTCCAGGACTCAATCACGGCTTGGCAGGAGGTCAACACCTTCGAGTGCCCGCACGGCATGGGGCGCCTGTCTCCGGAATCCTGCGCCGAGCTGCGGCGGCGGCAGGATCTTGCTCGCGCTGGTGGCGGATCGCATCCGCAGGGGCGGGAAAAGCACTATCGCCCCGGCCCCTGCGCCACTTGCACGGAGTATCAGGCCCACTGGGACGACGTGGCCAGGCGTCGGTCTCAGGCGGGACAGGGAAGTAAACCCAAAACGGGAGGAACGGCTATGCCAACATACATCGATTGCCTCAGCTGCGGGGCACAGGGTGTGCCGAATGCGGCCAGGGGGCTTTGCCAGAGCTGCTATCCCAAGATTACCAAGAGCGAGCGCGAGCGCTACGACCTGGAAGAAGCCAAGGAAAAGCGCCGCAAGCGCCTGAACGGCGAGAGCGAGGCGGCCACGGAGGCCACTCCGGACCCGGGGGACGGTTTGCAGCTGGAACCGGCGGAGCCGGAGCCAGCCTCCGGGAGTCCGGACGAGGACGAGCCCTTTGCGGACCCACGGGGGGACGAGGATCCCCTGGCCGGGTTCAAGCACGTCCCGGCGCAGTGCCGTGGCGCAGAGTCGTCCACAGCCAGGGTGGACGCCGTGGGCAAGACGCTCCGCTTCGGGCCGCAGGTGGCCCAGGAGTTCGGTCTGCGCCCCGGGATCTACGCCCACGTCTACACCGGGCAGGGGCGTCTGGCCCTGCAGCTCCTGCCAGACTACGAGCACGGGGCGTACAAGATCTGGCGCGAGGCCAAGAACAGGACCGGGCACAGCCGTAAGCTGATCCTCACCGTGCAGCAGCTGTCGCGGCGCGGCCTGGTCTCCCCTGGCCAGGGATTCGACGTGCGCAGCGAGCGGGGCGTGCTGTTTCTGGAGCCGAAGGAGGGCTAATCATGCAGGTACAGTGGATGGACATCGAGCGGCTCGTCCCGTATGAGCGCAACGCTAAAAAGCACCCGGACGACCAGATCGACAAGATCGCGGCCAGCATCGAGCACTTCGGCTGGGATCAGCCCATAGTGGTGGATGAGCACATGGTGATCATCAAGGGGCACGGCCGCTATTTCGCGGCGGAGCGGCTTGGCAGGAACCAGGCTCCGGTCGTGATCCGCGATGATCTGACCGAGGAGCAGAAGCGAGCCGCGCGCCTGGCGGATAACCGCACCGCGGAGAGCGACTGGGACTGGGACCTGGTCGGCGCGGAGCTGGCCGATTTGCGCGAACTTGGCTTGAATATAGAGCTAACGGGTTTTGATCAAGAGGAAATTGAAGGTCTCCTGGCGGAATGCACTCCCGAGGGGAACATTGACGAAGACGAGGTTCCGGAGGAGCCCGAATATCCTGTAAGTCGCGAAGGCGATGTGTGGCTTTTGGGCCAGCATCGGGTAATGTGTGGCTCCAGCACGGATGCCGCGCAAGTTGAAGGACTACTGGGGGGGGGCATACCCTCACTTAATGGTCACCGATCCGCCCTATGGGGTGAATTACGACCCAAACTGGCGCACCTCTGCCGGGATCGGCGGCAAGGGGATCGCCTCGGGGAAGGTTAAAAATGATGACAGCGCGGACTGGCGCGAGGCCTATCAGCTCTTTCCGGGCGACGTCGCCTATGTGTGGCACGACGGCACCAAGGCCCGCATCGTGGTGGACGGGCTCGTGTCCTGCGGCTTCGAGCTCCGGGCCCAGATCGTATGGGTTAAGAACTGCTTTGCTGTTGGGCGCGGGCATTATCATTGGCAGCACGAGCCGTGCTGGTACGCGGTCAAAAAAGGGCGCAAGGGGCACTGGCGCGGAGGCCGCAAGCAGGCCACGGTCTGGCGAATTGTTGACCGGGTACTTCGCCCGGACGAGCTCGTCTTCATCCGGCGCGAGGACGCGGGGCAGATCTACGCCATTTCCGGGGACGAGTCCACGGTCTGGGAGATACCTAAGCCCAGGAAGTCCGAGACGGGTCACAGCACGCAGAAGCCGGTGGAGTGCATGCGTCGCCCTATTGCCAACAATTCGTCCCCGGCGTCTTTGGTGTATGACCCCTTTCTGGGGAGCGGGAGCACTTTGATCGCGGCGGAGATGATGGGGCGCTTTTGCCTGGGCATGGAACTGGACCCCAAATACTGCGACGTGATCGTGGATCGCTGGCAGCAGTTTACCGGCAAGGTGGCCGTGCTCCAATCTACCGGCCAGGCTTTCGATGAGGTCAAGAATGACAGACAAGCAGCCGAGTGATCTTGAGCAACTTCTGGGCGTCTGTTCGGAGCAGGAAAAGGCCGAGCTCAAAACGCTGTATAACGCCCAGATCCAGTGCCTGAAGGCATATCAAAAAGATCCCACCGCACAGCGCAAGCGAGACTGGGATGCGGCGCGACAAGGCTATGAAGAACGATTTTCCGAGCTGTGGCAGCGCTACATGGCCAGGGAGGAGTATCTCAAGAACCGGCTGGAGGCCGTGGAGTGGCTGCGGGATCAGGGCTACAAGGTGGGCAAGTCCAAGCTGTACAACGACGCCAAGGCGGGCCGGCTCAAGGTCTGCAATGACGGCTCCATCCGGGTCAGCGATCTGGAGGACTACGTGGCCCGTCAGGGCCTGGAGCCGCTGGAGCAGGCCACGGAGCCGGAGGAGGGGGCCGAGGATCTGCAGCGGGAGAAGCTCAAAGAGCAGCTGCGCCAGCTGCAGCTGGACAACGAGAAGCGCGAGTTCGAGCGCCAGCGCCTGGAGGGGAAATACATTCCCCGCCAGGATCTGGAGCTGGAGCTGGCCAGCCGGGCCGGGGTGCTGGATACGGGGCTGCGCTCGGACATCAAGACCCACGCCCGGGACTGGGTGCACATGGTGGGCGGCCGGGCCGAGCGGGTGCCGGATCTGGTGGAGGCCATGCTGGACGTGCTGGATCGGCGCCTCAACGAGTATGCCCGGATGGATCGCTTTGAGGTGATCTTTTCCGAGGAAGAGGAGCAAGGCGGGGATGAATAAAGCGGCCCGCAAGGGCTGGAGGGGGAAGTTATGGAATGTAGTTGCACAGTAGATGCCCCTGTTGAGGAGTGCGAATTCGGCCTGGATATGACCCGGTCTTATCCAGTAGCCCTGGAGCCTCAAAAGTGCTGTGAGTGCGGACGGCGGATTGAGGTTATGGAGACGTATCTACACGAGAAAGGGATTCCAGAGGGAGAAGAGGACGAGGTTCCGGAAGATAAGTGGGATTGGCATGAATACAATACCTGTCTCGACTGCAAGTCCATTCGGGACCAGTTTTTCAACGGATTCATCTACACCATGATCTTGCACGACCTTGAGATGTTCCTGGATGAATCAGACGGCAGCACCAACGAAGAATGCATTGCGGCCTTGACGCCACGGGCCCGGGAAAAAGTTTGCGGCATGATCGAGAATGTCTGGCGAAAAATCGAGGAAGAGCAAGGCGGGGATGAATAGGCTGCCGGGGCTCGCCCGGATGGAGATGGAGCATGGAAAAACGCAGAATAAACTATGATGACTGGATGAAGGAAGGCCAGGATCGGTTCGGCCACGATGTGCGTCAATGGCAATTCAAGTGCCCATGCTGTGGATACGTTGCCAGGCTGCAAGATTGGTATGAACTCGAGGCCCATGGAATGGCGGCATTCAGTTGCTTGGGTCGCGCTCTTCCTCCAGAGCAGAGAGCTCCTGATAATGGTGGTCCCTGCGATTATGCAGGTGGAAGGTTGTTTCAATTCAACCCTGTTATCGTGTGCTGTAGCGACGGAAAAGAAGTCGAAGTTTTTGAGTTCGCAGACTAGGAGTAAGGCATGAACCAAGAAATAGGCCACTCCATCGCCGACTACATCGACCCCCGGACCCAGTCGCTGCACTGCCCCGCCTGCCTGAGCGATAAGCTCAGCTGCGGGGATGGCTGGTCCGGGACGGATTGGACCTGCAACGGGTGCGGCAAAGAGATCACCATGTATCCCCTGGATGACGGGCGGCTGGAGTTGGCGGTCAAGATCGGGGAGAATCGCGAGGCATGACCCAACAAGCCACCCTCCCCTCCATCGACGCCAGCGCCGGGACGCGGGTCCGGATCCGGGCGGACGCTCCCTGGGTGCCGGAGTCCGTACGGGAGCGGGTGCGCTCCGAGGGCGCGGTGGCGCACCGCTCCGGGTTCTCCAAGGCCGAGCGGCGGATCCTGCGCAAGCGGCCGCGCATCCCGGTCAGCCAGTGGGCGGAGCAGCACCGCTGGGTGCGGGTCTCCTCGCGCGCCGGGCAGTGGTCCAACGCGGTCACGCCCTATCTGGCCGGGGTTATGGACGCCATCGGGCACCCCTCGGTCCGGGACGTGACCATCTGCGCCGCGCCGCAGACGGGCAAGACGGAAGCGACCTACAACGCCCTGGGCTACTGGATCGACCGGGATCCGGGTCCGGCCCTGGTGGTCTTCGCTGACGAGCAGACCTCGAGGGACGAGCACGAGGAGCGGATCAAGCCCATGCTCGAGGACTCGCCCCGCCTGCGGCAGTACAAGACCGCGGCCGCGCGCGACACCACCACGCTCAAGGCCAGCCTGCAGCACATGGTCCTGCACCTGGCCTGGGCCACGTCCGTTGCCCGCCTGGCCACCAAGCCCAAGCGCTACGTGATATTCGACGAGGTGGACAAGTATCCCGAGGGGTTCAAGCGGGAGACGGACCCCATCAACCTGGGGGTCCTGCGCACGCGGACCTACAGGGACGAGCGCAAGATCGCCAGGCTGTCCACGCCCACCTGGGCGGAGGGGCCCATCTGGACCTCGCTGCAGCAGTGCCAGGCCGTGTTCCACTACCATGTCCGCTGCCCGCACTGTCGCGTGCTGCAACAGATGGTCTTCGGCGAGCGGGACTCCGCGGGCGGGATCAAGTGGCCCGAGGACCAGCGCGATCCGAATATCATCGAGGCGGAGCGCCTGGCCTGGTACGAGTGCCCGCACTGCGGCGGGGCCTGGGATGACGCTGCGCGGGACCGGAGCGTGCGCCTGGGCGAATGGCGCGAGGCCAACACCGGCCGCGAGCTCTCCCGCGAGCTGGAGGCGAGCCGCCCGGCCCGGATCGGGTTTCACCTGCCGGCCTGGCTGAGCTCCTTTGTCAGCCTCTCCGAGTGCGCCGCCTCCTTCCTGCGCGGCCAGGAGAGCAAGAGCGCCCTGCGGGATTTCATGAACGCCATCTGCGCCGAGCCGTGGGTGGAATATGAGGCGGAGCGCAGCGAGGACCAGGTGCTGGCCCTGTGCGACGAGCGGCCGCGCGGCCAGGTCCCGGAGGAGGCGGACGTGCTGCTGGCGGCAGTGGATACCCAGGACAACGGGTTCTGGTATGAGATCCGCGCCTTTGCCGCCGGCCCGCTGCTGGAGTCCTGGCAGGTGCGGGAAGGCTTCGTGGCGGCGGACTGGTCCAAGGTGGACCCGGCGGAGCTCTCGGGCCGGAGCTGGCCCTACCACCCCGCCTTCGACGCGCTGCGCCAGATCTTGTGGGAGGACGAGTACCGCGACGCCTCGGGCCGGACGCGCCAGGTCCTGTTCTGCGGGATCGACGCCATGGGGCACCATACGTCCGAAGTTTATGATTTTTGCCGCGCGCACAAGGGCAAGATCGCGCCCCTGCAGGGCAAGCCAAATCGTCAGAACACCCCGCGCAAGTGGTCCAAGATCGACACCTACCCCGGGTCCAACCGGAACATCCCCGGCGGGGTCCAGTTGCTGCAGCTGGATGTCAACTCCTTCAAGGACGAGCTCTCGGGCAAGCTCCAGGTGGCGGCCATGGACCCGGGGGCCTGGCACATGCACTCGGAGACGAGCCGGGACTGGGCCCGGCAGCTCTGCTCGGAATACATCGACGAGAAGTCCGGCCGCTGGGTCTGCGCCTCGGGACGGGCGAACCACGCCTGGGACTGCTCGGTCTACGTCCTGGCCCTGGCCGAGGAGCTGGGGGTGCGGCACATGAGGCGGGAATCCGGCCAGCAGGAGCGGCCGCGAGGCCAGCAGCGGGGAGCGGAGCGTCGCCGCCCCAACCCGTACACACACGGGCAAAACCCTTTCGGATCATAAGGGGAGCGCTATGCAAGGTGCCACGTTAATGGCCTACGCCATCCAGCAGGCGGAGTCCGGGGTGGACTACGACCGCAAGGCAGGAGCGGCCTGCCCCTTTTGTGGGCACAAGGTCAAGGTGCAGGACACCAGGCCCTGGACGGGCAACAGCCGCATCCGCTACCACCGTTGCCGCAACGAGCGGTGCCCGCTGTACGAGTTCGAGCGCTCGATCAAAAGTGTTGAGTCCCTGGGATAATTTTTTGCCCTTCCCTGTTGACATTTTGCACCCGCAGGGTGCAAAATAAGCCTATCAATAAACGGGAAACCCGAACAGGGAGGGGCAAAAATGACAAACGAATACGTGAACGAGGTGCTGGCGGACCTCAAAATTGAGGTCAAGGTCAAGGGCGCCACCCAGGTGGCCGAGGAGCTCGGGGTCCGCGAGGAGGCGGTAAGAGAGATGGTCCCGGAGGAGGCCAGGCGCCACGACGAGGCCACGGCCTAGAGGAGAACGGCCCCGGCCCGGAAGGGTCGGGGCGCAAGCCATTGGAGGGGGTTATGTCGGACCTAACAGAACGAGAGCAAGGATTGGCCCAGGGTTTTAGCGAGGGGGTTATCCTCAGCGTGGATACGCTGCTTGCCGAGAGCGGAGATACTGTCGTGGCTGAGTCGGTTTTGAAACAGCATGCAGGAAGTAAGGAATCTGTTCATAGACGGGTTGCACGCATGCGGCATCTACTTTTGAACCCTGAGCGAATCATACAGTTGATGGAGCATTGAGGATTATGCGTAAAATCATCAGAGGAGTCCGCTACGACACCGAAAAGGCCCGCCTCGTCGGCCAGGCCTCGTGTTGCTGCTGGGACGCCTGGCTCTTCTGCGCCAGGCGTTCGGGGCGCTACTTCCTGTTCGGCGAGGGCGGGCCCATGAGCCGCTTTGCCCAGTCCGCCGGCCGCAACGTCCTCAAGGGCGGGCGGGACATTATCCCGCTCAGCCGCGAGGAGGCCCTGCGCTGGGCCAGGGAATACCTGGAGCCCAACGAGATCGGGGCCGAGTTTGGAGAATCCGCCGATTAACCCGCCCCAAAGCCCCGGCTTTTCCCATCAGCCGGGGCTTTTTACGTCCGCCCCACATTTCCCTCCTGAGCGCCGCGGCCTCAGCCTCCGACCCAACCCACGAAAAACGCCTTTCCAGCCCCTCACAACCCCGATTTTGGCGGGGTTCTTGTCCGGGCCGCCCGCCGATCGGGCCGGCTGTCAATGTATGACGAGTCATAATCTATGACCAGTCACAATGCGCGCTCATGGGCAATGTGTATTCTGAGGGAAAATTGAGCATTGACAGAACTGGATAAACCCCGACCCGGAGCTTTCCATGGCAACAGTCACCGAGCTGGAGCAGGAGCTCTCGCTCTACAAGACCGCCCGCCAGAACATCCTGAAGTATGGGCAGGACATGAGCATGTCCGACGGCCGCCAGCTGACCCACGCGGACCTCAAGTGGATCGACACGCGGATACGCGATCTGGAGAACCGGATCCAGATCCTGAACAACGGCGGCCGGATCAACACCCAGCAGGCCGTATTCGGAGGCAGGCGTGGCTGAGGGCAAGCGCGGATTCGGCACACGCATCCTGGACGGCACCACCCGCGCCGTGGCCTACGGCGTGGCCATGTTCTCCCCCAGCGCCGCGGCCCGCTACGTCTACGGGATGCAGACCTTCCGCAACTACGCCGCCGCCGCCCTGTCCGGACCGAACAAGAACTGGCGCCCCACGAACAAGTCCGCGGACGAGATGCTGCGACGGGACCAGAAAACCCTCCGGGCCCGGGCGCGGGACCTGGTGCGCAACTCTCCTCACATTTCCGGGGCCCTGGGCAAGCTGGCCAACAATGTCATCTTCCGCGGCCTGGAGCCGCAGGCCCGCCTCAAGACCGGCCAGGGCGAGCCCAAGACCTCCCAGAACAAGCGCGCGGACGCCGTTTTCAAACGCTGGGCCAAGCGCGTGGACTTCTACATGATCCAGCGCCTGGTTCTGAATCATTTGTGGATGGATGGCGAGATCCTGATCCACTACTACTTTGAGCCGGACTATCTGAAAGAGGGGATAGCGCCTCTCGGTATCGAGCTGCTGGAGTGCGATCACCTGGACGACTGGGTTGACGGCACCCTGCCCAGCGGCAACATCGCCAAGCGCGGCATCGAGTACACCCCGCGCGGCAAGGTGGTGGCCTATCACATCCAGGAGGAGCATCCCGGGGACACGGGCATGCTCGCCCTGTCCCAAACCCGCCGCATTCCCGCGGACCGCATCGAGCACGTGTACCGTCCGATCCGGGCCTCGCAGCACAGGGGCGAGCCCTGGCTCACCAGCGTGATCACGGACATCAAGGATATGTCCGAGATCCGCGACTCGGAGCGCATCGCCTATCGCCTGGCCAGCGCCTTCGGCATCTTCGTGACCTCGCCCTATCCCGAGCACCAGGTTCCGGGGCAGAACCCGGTGACCAATCAGGAGTCCCAAAGCAAGACCCCGCAAGATATTTCGGAGTTCATCGATCCGGGCCGCGTGGACGTGCTGCCCCCGGGCATGGAGATCCAGGTGGCCAAGAACGAGCGCCCCGGGACCACGTACGAGCCCTTCATGAAGGACACCAAGAAGGGCGTCTCCGCGGGCATCAACATGAGCTATTCCGCTTTCGCCAACGATTACACCGATACCTCCTACTCCGGGGAGCGCGCCGCCTCCCTGGAGGAACGGCGCGGATACATGGTGCAGCAGGAGCTCCTGGGGAACAAGGTTGTGGAGCCCACCTGGGACCGGGTGCACGCCATGTCCCGCATGGCCGGGGTGGAAACCCTGCCTGCGGAAATCCCCATGGAGCTGACCACTCCGGGCTGGCCCTGGGTGGACCCGGACAAGGACAGTAAAGCCGCGGAGCGCGACCTGAAAAATGTCCTGACCACCAGGCGCAAAATGTGCGCGGATCGCGGCCTGGACTTTGACGAGGTGGTCGAGCAGCAGCGGCGGGAAAAAGAGCAGATTGAACAGGCCGGGATCGAGGACCCGTTCGCCTCCGACGGCCAGGGCTCCGGATCCCGCAACTACCGTCCCCTGCCCGAGCCCGGGGAGGACGAGGACGAGGACGAATTCATCGACCGCTGCATGGGGGACAAGGCCATGAAGAGCGAGTTCCCCAAGCCCAAGCAGCGCTACAGGGTTTGCGAGCGCATCTGGGAAGAGGCCCAGGAGGAGGAAGACGAGAATGAGTAGCGAGATGGCCCGCATGCCGCGCATGCAGTTCCGCGATACCGAACGGCAGCTCACCGCGCGCCAAAGCGCCGGCCTGCAGCCGGAGACCTTCGACGCCGAGTCCGGATCCGTCCGCTTTGTGGCGGCCACGGAAAAGCCCACCACTGTCTTTGACATGGAGGACCTGGAGCTCATCGACGAGGTCCTGCTCATGGACGGGATGCAGCTGCCTCCGGGCGAGCGGGTCCCGCTTTTGAACGCGCATTCCCGCTTCCAGGTGGACGACGTGCTGGGCAGCGCAACGGAGTTCCGGCAGACCACCACCGAAGGCTACCGCGCAGTCGAGCCTCTGGTCACCTTCTCCGGGGTGAGCAAGGCGCAGGAGTCGGCCCAGCTGGTCCGGGAGGGCCACCTCACGGACGTGAGCGTGGGCTATCTGGTCCTGGAACGGGAGCGGATCCCCAAGGGCGAGTCCCGCACCATTCGCGGCAGGAAATATAAGGGCCCCATGCGTGTGGCCACCAAGTGGGAGCTCAAGGAAGTAAGCCTAACGCCCATCGGTGCCGACGACCTGGCCAAGGCCCGAGGGAAAAATTCAAGCCATGGCGGCTACAGGGAGGATGCCATGAACAAGGAACTCAGGAAATTTCTGGAGCGCATGGGCCTGGATCCCAAGGCGACCGAGGCCCAGGCCAAGCAGTATCTGGACAACCTGCGGGCCCGCGAGGACCTGCAGCAGGAGACCCGCTCCGAGCTGGAGAAGCTGGAGCGCGATGCCGGGGACAGCCCGGACCTGACCCCAATCGATCAGCCCTCTGGCGGGACCGGGTCCGGACAGGGCAACACAGGCCACCGCAGCGAGCCCTCCGGCGGATCCGGAGGCGGTTCCGGCGGGGACGGCGGACAGCGCCAGTATGTGGCCCTGGACGAGGTCCGCGGCATGATCGACGACGCCGTGCACAAGGCCACGCAGGAGACCCTGCAGAACGAGTACAAGCGGCAGGACGACATCCGCGAGACGGTGCGCCTGGCCGGATACGGCTCTGACGTGGCGGATGAGTATATCCGCAGCGGCGAGGACGTGAACACGGTCCGCTCCAAGCTCTTCGAGCGGATGAAGACCGAGGCCCCGCCAGTGGGCGCCGGTCGGATCAGCGTGGGCGAGCACGACCAGGACAAGTTCCGGGCGGCGGCGGTCAGCGGACTGTTGGTGCGCTGCGGGATCCGCGAGGAAAAGCCAGCGCCGGGTCACGAGGCTTTCCGGGCCGCGTCCATCGAGAAGGTGGCGCGGGAGTGCCTGGAGCGCATGGGCGTGAATACCAGGAGCCTGGCCTCCAGGGACCAGGTGGCCCGGGAGATCCTCAAGCGGGCCGGGTCCGTCTCCACGGACGATTTCCCCTCCATTTTCCTGGATGTGGCAAACAAGGTGCTCCTGCAGGCCTATCGCGAGTCGCCCAACACCTGGCGGCCCTGGGTCAACGTGGTGAGCGCCAGCGACTTCAAGGACCAGTATGGGGTGAGTCTGTCCGAGGCCCCGGATCTGGAGCTGGTGGACCAGAACGGCGAATTCAAGCACGGCAGCTTCTCCGACAAGCAGGAGTCCTACGCCCTGGGCACCTACGGCAAGATCGTCGATCTGACCCGCCAGATGATCGTCAACGACGACATGCGCGCCTTCTCCCGCCTGCCCAGGCTGCTCGGCAACGCCGCGCGGCGCAAGGAGGCGGAGATCGTCTACTCCCTGCTCATCAACAACCCCACCATGAGCGACGGGAACAAGCTGTTCTCCTCCAACCATAACAACCTGGGCTCCAACGTGGGCCGGGTGACCTCGGATCGGCTGGCCTCCGGACGCGGAACCATGCGCAGGCAGAAAGGCCCGCAGGGCGCGCACCTGGATCTGCAGCCCGCAATCCTGCTTACGCCCACGAGCCAGGAGACGGACGCGGAAGTACTCCTGCGCTCCGCCACCCTGCCGGTCTCCGGCGCGAACGCGGACTACAACCCCTGGGCCAACAAGCTGCGGCCCATCGCCGAGCCGCGACTGGACGACGATTCCGAGGACGCCTGGTATCTCATCGCGGATCCGAACCAGGTGGACACCGTCGAGGCGGCCTTCCTGGACGGCAATGAGGAGCCCTACTTCGAGGAGCAGCAGGAGTTCGGCCGCGACGCGGTGAGCTACAAGGTCCGGCACGACTTCGGCGCCGGGGTTATGGAATGGCGCGGATTCTTCAAGAACCCCGGGACATAGGCACTAGTTAACCCATAGCCGGGGCGGGCCAGTGCCCGCCCCGAGATGGAGGATACAACCATGGCACTCAATTACGTGCAGCCCGGCAAGACGGGCAAGCTGCCGGTCCCCGCGGACAGCCTCTCCGGCGATCCGCAGCTTGTGGGCGACCTGGCCGTGGTCCAGCTGGAGGACGAGAAAGACGGCGAGGCCATGTGTGGCCTGGAGGACGTGTACAGCCTGGACGTCACCGGCGAGGACGACGCCGGCAACGTGGCCATGAGCGCCGGGGAGAAGGTTTACTGGGATGGCGGCACGCTCAACGCGGACGCCACCAACGGCACCTTCTTCGGCCATCTCCTGGATCCGGTCGGGTCCGGAGCCACGGAGAACGTCCGGGTCCGTCTCAAGCAGTAACCCTGCCGGCCCTCTCTCTAAGCCGGGCGGTGTTACCTCTCCCGCCGCCCGGTTTTCGGAGGAGGCAACGGCAAAGCAAGCGAGTGAGGCATGTCATCTCTGGAAGTCGGATTGATAACGGTTTTGGCGGGTCTGGTTGTGGGCGTGGCCGTGCGGCTGCTCACCCAGAGCCGGTTCGTGAGTCGCGGGGAGTGTCAGCGGATGCATCAATACGATGACCAGTGGAAGCGCCAGGTAACCCAGCAGTTGACCGCCCAATCGCGGATGATTCGGGCCTTGGTCCTCAACTCCGGGATGAGTCCCCAGGATCAGCAGACCATCCTGGAGAACTGCGAAGTCCAAGTGGAGAGAAACGATGGCTGACCAAATCGACCAGGCCCAGGAACGGCAGGCCGAACACACCCGGGCCGCCCTGGAGCGGGCCGCGGCAAACCGGCCCGCCGGGCCCTCGCTGGAGCACTGCGAGGACTGCGGGGAAAAAATCCCGGCAAAGCGGCGCCGGGCGGTCCAGGGATGTACTCGCTGCCTTGGGTGTCAGGAGGCTTTTGAAAATGAATAACAGCTTTGAGCCCGCGATGGGGGCAGTCCTGGAGTGGGAAGGCGGACACGTCGACAATCCGGATGATCCCGGAGGCAAGACCAAGTTCGGGATCTCCAAAAAATCCCATCCCAAGGTCAATATCGACAAGCTGACCAAGGACAAGGCGAGAAAGATTTACCGCCGCGACTACTGGACGCCGGCTGGATGCGACGAGTTGCCCGCGGGACTGGACCTGATTGTATTCGATAGCGCGGTCAACTGCGGCGTGGATCGGGCGATCCGGTTCCTGCAGCACGGGGTGGGCACCAAGGTGGACGGCATCTGGGGACCGAACACCCGAAACGCTGCCCAGGCCGCTGACCCCAGGCAGGCCCTGCTAGAGATCGTGGCCCGGCGCGGGGAGTATTATGGTTCCCTGGCCGAACTATTCGAGGATTTCGGGCTGGGCTGGATGCGTAGGCTGAGCGATATGCATCAGCGCGCCCTGGAGCTCATCAAAACAGCATAGGAGGACGCCATGCTGGATATCATGCCTTTGTGGAGCTGGATCCTGGTCCTGATCATTGTTGCCTTTCTCGCCGGCGCCCTGCTGCTGCTCAACAACAAGATCAACAAGCAGGTGCGGCGACTCGGGATTCAGGCGATTCAGGAGCTGAACGACGTGCTGTCCCACTGGGCCAAGACGGACAACCAGCTGCGGGAGCTGGCCACGGAGAGCCTGCAGGCGCTGCGGGCCGAGGCGCAGTCCCTGCTGGACAAGGCCGAGGAGCTCTACACCCTGAACAAGTACCGGGCCCTGGAGCTGCGGGAACGCCTGGACAAGATCCTCAAAGAGCGGGGGGTGTAGATGGGATGGAGCAATATTTTCTCCGGCGCCCTGTCCATGATCCCCGGAGCCGGTCAGGTCAAGGGCGTTCTGGAAATGGCCAGCGGAGTGGCCGGAGCCATCGGTGGCGACACCGGCAAGAAGATCGAGAACGGGGCCCAGGAGCTGGCCGACGGCCTGCAGGAGGCGGACCAGCAGGAGCTCCCGCCGGAGCAGAGGACCGAGCTGGAGAAATTCGCCAAGAAGCACGAGCAGCGCATGCGCGAGCTCGGCCTGCAGGACACCCAGGGCGCCCGCAGCTTTGCCGCCAAGGAGCTACAAAGCGACGACCAATACGTCCGCCGCACCCGCCCCAAGATGGTGCGCATGGTGGTCTGGCTGGCCATCCTGTTCGTGTTCGCGGTGATGGTTCTGGTGGGGATCGTGCTTGGCTTTTCGGATTCCCTGGATGAGTCCGAGGTGAGCCTGCTTATCGGCATGATGCAATACGTGGGCGGATTTGTCTTCGGCATGGTGGTGATCATGTTCCGCTCCTACACGACCAGGCGGAGCATGGACAAGGCCATGGAGATGACCGGGACCATGCCCAGCTCGCTCACGGATAAGATGATGCAGATGGTCGGCGGGAAAAAGGCCAAGGAATGAACAATCGTCACCGCCCTTGCGTCTGGCCGGACTGCGGCCGTCTGCACAACCACGAGTCCGGGTTGTGCTCGGAGCATCGGCAGCCCGAATCCGCCCTCTGCCCCCAGGCCGAAGTGGAGCTGCAGCGGGTGGAGGCCATGGCCCGAACCCTGCGGGAAACGGGCAATCCGGAATACATCGGCCGCATGCACCACGGCCTGGCTCAGGTTCGGCAGGCCATGCCGGACAGCGGCGGCGAGCCCATAGACGACCCGGCGGGAGGCCTTGAGCATGGCTGAACCTTTCGCCCACGCCGCATCCAAGCTCTTTGACGTGTTCGTCGGTACAGAGCCCAACGCCACCTATCGCCCCGCGTCCGGCGATTCCGTGGACTGCCGGCTCTACGTGACCGGGTACAATCGCGCCTCGGTGCAGTATCCGGAGGTTACCATGGCGTCGTTGACCGGCGAGGTCCTGGCCTCCGAGGTCGGCATGGACATCCAGGCCAACGAGAAGATCGACTTTGAGGGCAAGACCTACGTCATCGCGGAGCCTCCTCGCGGCGACGGAGAGGTCTGGATTCTGGAGCTCAACCTGGACGCCGAGACGGTGAGCATCTGATGCCACGCGGAACGAACATATCCGTCACCCTGGACCGCTCCGACTGGCGCGAGCTGCAGCTTGCCCTTCGCAACGTGCGAAACGGAGCGCCCCGGGCCCTCAAGAGCGCGGTCAACAGGACCCTAACCGGGGTCAAGACCGACATGGCCCGGGAGACGCAACAGCGGCTCGCGCTCAAGCAGAAGCGGATCAAGAAGGGTATCAAGATCGCCAAGAAGGCGACGACAAGTGATTTTTCCGGGCGCGTCTCTTCTTCCGGGCAGCCCGTGAGCCTCTACCGCTTTGGGGCCAAACAGCGCAAGAAGGGCGTCTCCGTCCGGGTGCTGAAAAGCGAGGGGCGCAAAACGATTCGGGGTGCATTCATCGCCCGGGGCAAGCACGGGAACACGATGGTCTTTTGGCGCAAAAAGTCCGGCGCAGGGGCGGACCAGATCGGCACGAAAAGGAAAAAGCCCTGGATGGTCTACGCCCAGCTCCCGGAAAGATACCGCTATCCCGTGGAGGCCCTGCACGGCCCCCGGATCCAGGATATCACCGCCCGCCCCGAGGTGATGCAGGCGGTGCAGGACAAGGCGACGGTTCGGCTCCGGAAGGAGCTCGCTTCGCAAACTGACCGCCTGCTGCAGCGGTCCAGGAGATAGATCATGGCAGACACGATCCGCGAGCTCATCATCCAGGACGTCGTAGCGCAGCTGGGCACGCTGACCACCGCGAACGGGTACAACACGAGCTGTGGGCAGGATGTGCGGCGCGGGGAGACAGAAGTCCCGCTTGCGGACCTGCCCGCCTCGGTGGTGCTCCCGGGCGAGGACTCCGCGGAGCACGAGTTCGGGCAGCAGAATTGCACCATGCCGGTTGAGATCCACGCCCTGCACAAGCGCGGCGACCTCAACATCTCTGTCCTGGGCGAGCAAATGCTCGGGGATCTGATCTCCTGTCTGGTGGGCGGGCGGGACAGCATCGGATACATCGATCGCCTGCACTACAGCGGCGGCGGAATCGAAGAGTATCCCGGGCCGGAGGATCAGGCCCTGTCGGTTCGGGCCAGCATCGAGGTTGAATACACCACGCTGATTGGTGATCCATACACGCAACCGTAAACCCCATGGAGGCAATGCAACATGGCACGAACAAATACCGCTGAAAATGCAAAGCTCCTTTACGAGGCCGGCGAGGAGTACACGGATTTTTCCCAGCTTACTGATTCCGGGGATCAAACCGTCTTCACCTCCGGCGCGTCGATGTGGTCCGGTCGGTCTGGCTACGAGCCGGATGTCCGACCCAACGGACTGATCACCGGCGGGGAGGTAACACCCGCGGACTCCACTGACACCGTGGATGTGGCCGCTCTGACCTGCTATCTCAAGGGCGTCAACACGTCCGTCTCAAGCGGGACTGTGAGCGTCACCCGGCCGGGGACCGACGTGGCTAAAATCTCTTCGATCACCGTGGACAGCACGGGCTCTCTGGTCGAGGTCCAGGGGGCGGAGGCCAGCGACACCAACTTTTCGGATTCGCGTGGCGCGGAGGGCGGCCCGCCCTGGATCCCCACGGACAGCATCGAGATCGCCCAGGTCCGGATGACATCCTCCGCGTCCGCCACGCTGACCAAGGACCAGATCAAGCAGGTGGTGGGCCAGCACCGGGAGCGCTGGGACAGTCCGGTCTGGGACGAGCACATGTTCGACGCCACGGTGGAGTTCATCAGTGCCCTGCCGAAGATCCACAGCGACGATAGCGGGAGCACCACCAAGGCCAAGGCGGTCTGGGCGGCCTACTACGAGCCGACCTTCACCGAGCAACCCTATTGCTCGAACTTCCAGGCTCCGGAGCAGTCCCACAGCGTGAACTCCACACAGGTCTACGGGACTACGCTCGCGTCCCACAGCTCCAGCCTTAACCAGGGATCGTTCACTACACGGCTCAAGGACGGGATCACGGATAACTTCATGGGCATGAAGGACGAAAACATCTGGATCAAGTTCTTCCCGGACCGCAACCGCACCCCGTATCTCGCCTGCCAGGGAAAGCTCGGCGTGACCAGGTCCTTCCCCGCGGGCGACCACATCCAGGCCGAATGCACCATTTCCGCAGTTGAGCCGGCAACAGGGGTGAGTAGCTGATGGGATTCGACCTGAAAGGATTCCGTAACGCGCAATGCCAGGCCCGGACCGATCAGGTCCGGGTCGATGGCATGGCCGATTGGTTCGATGAAGGTGACGAGCCCGTCTTTCACGTGCGGGGGTTGTCCGGGGAAGAATTGGCCCGTGTGCGCGAGGCTGTGGACAAGAACAAAAACATCTCTGAGGTCCTGGAAGCTATTGCCACATCACAGACCAGCCAGGATCGCATTGACGAGATCCGGGAATATCTTGGCGTCTCCGATTCGGTTCCTAACGAGCTGGCCCGGCGCATGGAGATGCTGGTCTACGGCTCAGTGGATCCGAACCTGGACCATGAGACAGTCAAGCTCGTCGCGGAGCGCCACCCCATTGAGCTCTACAACATTACGGACAAAATTCTCACACTGACCGGCGAGGGGGCCCAGCCTCTGAAAAAAAAAGACTCCAGCAGGACCCAGGAGTGAAGGCGAGCATGGCCCTGGCTGAGCGAAACGGACGCTTTCTCTTTGAGATACGACCCGACCTGTTTCCCGAGGGCCGGCTGACCGATCTGGAAATGGAGCTCTGGGGCGATTACCTCGAAGAGCAGCAGGAGCGAAGGAAGCATAATGGCTGACCTGACCAAGACTGTCGATGTCGTTCTGAACGGCAAGGATCGACTAGGCCGAGCGTTCCAGACTGCGACCCGGGCCTCCCGCCGCTTGAGCGGGGCCCTTGGAGCCACAGGAGGGGTCGCCGCTACAGCGGGGGTTGCGGCGACAGCTTTGGCCGCCCTCGGGGGCGTGGCCGCCGGTAAGCTCGCCGAAGGTCTGGCGGCTGCCTACGGCGAGTTCGCCCAGTTCGAGACTTCCCTCAAGGATCTGGAAAAGGTTCTCGGCGAGCAACCCGAGCAGATGGAGAAGGCCAAGAACGCCGCCCAGGAGATGGCTACCGAATACGGCGTGGCCTCGGAGAAGATCATCGACAGCATGGCGAACTGGGTCCAGGCCGGATACAACATCGACGAGGCCATGACCCTGGCCGAGGACACCATTGCCGCCACCTACGCGTCCGAGCTCAACATGCAGGACGCCACCAAGACGCTGACGCAGGTCCTCAAGGGGTTCAACGTCGAGGTGGACGATGCCCGGAGCAAGCTGGACGCGATCAATTCCATCTCCAACAATTATGCCGCCTCCGTCGGCCAACTCTCCGAGGCCCTGGGCCGAGCCGCTCCCGTAGCCGAGTCCGTCGGTCTCTCCATGGAGCAGCTTGCTTCCCTGATGACTCCCGCCATCGAGAAATTCCAGGACGGGCGCCGCGTGGGCACCGCCTTCAAAACGATGCTCACTAAGCTGCAGGATGATTCCCAGCCGGTGCAGCAAGCCCTGGAGACCCTCGGAGTCAAGCAACAGAAGGCGAATGGCGAATTTAGGTCCGGGGAAGCGATCCTCTACGATGTGGGCGAGGCTTTCCAGGGGATCAACAAAGAGCAGCAGGCTTTTATCGCTTCTCAGCTTGCCGGGCGAGAGCACGCAGCCAAATTCCTGGCAACGATGAACGAGTGGGACCAGGTAAGTAAGATTTACAATACCGCCATGAACTCCGTTGGCTCCATCACCGAGGAGGTCCAGAACCGGCTTGAGGCGGCCTCCACGCAGATGGACCGATTCCAGGCGACCAGTAAGGTGCTGGCTCAGACTATCGGCGGGCAGGTGGCGGAGTCGTTTACCGACGTTGTCCAGTCGTCCACGAACTTGGTGGGAGCTCTCCAAGAGGCCATCGAGTCCGGAGGGGCGTCCGAGTTCTTTGAAGATATCAACGAGATGGCGGATGAGTTGGCGGAATATCTCGACAAAATTGCGGAAGCCATGCCGGAGGCCTTCGAGGATGTCGATTGGGATAAGCTTTCGGGGGCCATTCAGGGCGTGGGCGAGGCATTCGGTGACTGGTTCGAGGACCTGGATCTCACTAAGCCAGAAGACCTTGCCACAGCTTTGCAGCGCCTTGTTGATGGTGCCGCAAGGCTGATCAATACATTTTCGACGTTTGTTTCGTGGGGCGATGAAGTAATGGCCGTCCTGCTCAACATCGGCAAGGGAACGAGCCAGATCAGCGACGTCCTCTCCAGCGTCAACTCGTTCTGGGATATTTTCATTGTAGCAGCGGGAACAGCCGTGGGGGCCTACGAGCGGTTCCTGAAAGCCCTGGATTATGTCCCCGGCCTGGATCTGTCCGGGGCGATCAATTCGGTACACAAGTTCGGGACCCGTATCGCGAGCATGCAGCTTGAGCTGGAAAAGGCTAAGGAAAAGCAGAAAGAGCAGCAGGAGGCCATGCAGGAAACGGGAGATACAGCCCGAAAAGCCGGCTCGGACGTGGATGACATGGCCGATTCGCTCAACAAGACGAAGGATAAGGCGAAGGAAGGAGAGGACGCCGTCCGCGGCTTCGAGAATGTGATCCGCTCAGTGACCGAGGGGAAGCATCACGTCGATCTCAAAGCCAAGGCGGACGAACAGTCCGCCAAGGAAGCCGGCGAGGACATCAAGGATAATGTCCCCGCCAAGGAAGAGATGAAGATCGAGGCCGAGGTCCAGAAAAAACAGATCGAAAAAGAGATAGCCAAGATCGAGGCCCGGGCCGACAAGGCGGAGGCGGCATTCAAATACTCAGCCGAGGTCGATATAGCCCAGGCCGAGGCACAGATGGAGCGATATGTCTCGTCTGTCGAAGCGGTCACATCATCCCTAAATCAAAGCACTCAAGCTCTTGGGTCGCTATTTGGCGAATGGGAAGAAGGACAGAGCTTTCGCAAAAAGTGGGCGATCCAGGACGCCATCGAGCAGCAAATGGACATCCAGGAAAGCCAAGCCGAGCAGCAAAAGCGCCTCATTGAAAAGCAAATCCAGTTAATGAATCAGCGGCTCGAATCCATGAGAGACGGTGAGGGCCTGATCAAGATTGAGGGCGAAGGACTAGAGCCGGAACTGGAAGCCTTCATGTGGAAGATCGTGGAGCGGGTGCAGCTCCGCGTCAATGAGCAGTCCGCCGAGTATCTACTCGGTATCGGGTCCGCGTGATGGGCAAGGCCGATATACTGTCTCATCAAGGAAGCGGTTTTTACCTGGTCCGCATATCATATAACGAGCGGCGGGCCCAGGAAACTATTGATCATCTCCAAGAGAGGATCGCTCGAATCAAAGATAGACTCCAGGGGCTCGCTGAGGCACGAGAGGACGCCGAAAGCAAGGCCGAAGATGCCAGGGACGATGTGGATCAGGCCATACAAGACTGGGTTGCGGCTCAGGGCACAAGCGAAGAGCCAGAAAAAAGAGAAGACCTCTTAAAGGCTCAACAGGCATATATTCAAGCTCGCTCCGAGCATGAGAGGGCTGCTGTAGAGCATGAATTGTGGCGAGTGGAACGAGTGAGCGCGGAGCGACGAATACAACTGATTGAGCGCAATCTGCCAAGCGGCCCCAGCCGCGAGATACAGATCCCCTGCGTTGACTACACCACGAACCTGTCTGGAGAGGTGGGGACTATCGAACCGCTAGGGCTTGGGGACACGGTCCTGGTCCGCCCCGGATATGATGACGCGGCAGTCCATGATCCATCCAAGGACGGCGAGATGACGCCCGTCATTTCCCAAACGGCGGCCCAAACGCTCTATAATTATATGATGCTTCCGGGCTGGCAGAAGTGGCAGCCGCTTTATAGGACCGGCACCATTAAGAATGTCGACGTGGATAATGACAAGGGGGATGTGAAGCTGGATGGCGCAACGAGTCCGAGCCAGGGGCTCAATGTCAATCAAAGCAAAGAGCTTTCAAGTATCCCGATCCGATACATGGCCTGCCATTCGCTTGCTTTTGAGGAGGACGACCATGTTGTGGTGCAATTCCTCAACCGCGACTGGAACTCTCCACGGATAATCGGATTCGCTGATGGCCCCAGGCCATGCGAGTTCTATCTGCGCATCACCATCAACGGATATGACTGCACCCAAAGTCATCGCGTTGGGCTATTGGATGCCGACACGGGAGAAGCGATCGACGAGCAAGACACGGACTCGAGCGGCGTAGTAGGACCGCTCTATCTTGGGAATTACAAGGCCGAGAATGTCGTTCCAGCCCTGCATTTTAGTGGCGGACCATACGGGGCGCTGTTTTCACATTATAGAGAAGCAAACGATCTACCTGCTACGACAGCTGGTTTTCGCTATAACTATATATCGGAGTCGAGTGATTTTTGGAATTACACGGATTCACCGGATCAGATGTCCGATGACCATGGATATTACACCTTCGAAATTTTAGACGGTGATCAGGATATCTATAACGGCGGGACAGTGCATCTCTACAATATCAGATGGCTGTGGTCAGAATCTACATTGCAAGAGTTTTCTACAAAGACGTTGACCCGAGAAGATGGCACCCAGGTCCTTGGGTATGTAGTCCCGATAGATGGTGCCAAGACTGTGCGTCACCGTAGGGTGCAGGCGTGGACGCCGCCGATTTTGAGCAGTTGGAATGAGCAGGAAGTCGTCGGCTCCGGGCATTTTCGAATGCGCAACCCGGATGAATCCTATAATACGCGGTTTTACGATAAGGACACATTGGCGAATAAGTGGAAGATAGCCGTTACTCAGGGGCTATCACGGACAAACGAGTCTGCATCCAAGATCTTTGATCATTCGTATATTGAAGCCAGGGAGCAAATTCTACACGACACTTATACAATTACGTTTACGAGTGGGACCGACTTCGAGCTAACTTTAATGTATTTCTCTGGTTCTTGGTTTGGTTCTACTGATCAAGATTTTGCACCCACGGACCCGGCGACAGAGGACCCGATCCTCTTTATCCCCAAGGAAGCGTGGGGTGATTCAACCTGGGAGGACGGGGATACAGTATCATGGTCCTATGGATTAGCTTTGTACGATCTTTATAGAGATAACAGTAAGTCAGGCGAGGAAACGGAGTGGAAGCTGGTTGAGCCGGATTTGTCGACTGGAAGTGACTTCACGCACACCTATACTGATTCGGATGGCATAATCTATGACGATTATACCATCAAGCGTGATGGATGGCGCGGCGCATTTGCGGCAGGGGATGAGATTGTGTTTGTGATCCAGGGTGCCCAAAAAGGCATCGTTGTGTGCGGAGATGATATCCCTGGAGATACTATATTCTACGAAGAGACCGAATTCTTGACAACGATGACTGATTACCACGAGACGATAATCCCTGCTGTTCGCAAGACGTCACATATTACTAGTGACTGTCCTCGACATTTTTATCCTACGGCTGATGTCAAGGATTTCCCTGACGGGATTGTAGATGATGAGTGTTCTTATCCTGAGTATGGCAAAGGTCCAGTGGATGCGCTACAACATTCTTCTTATATATGGAGACACGCACAGAATTACGATGCATCAATAGATCCACATAGTCTTTTTCCAGTCAGCGATGACAAGGGTCATAATCCGCAAATGGCTGGTTTTACGATCAAGCAAGAGATCCAAAACGTTTGGTATCAGCTCTGGGCATCGTGGATTGATCAGTCGTCAAACACTACCTGTGCTGAAGGCACATTTGCAAAGCGTAATGATACGGAATATATGGATTTTGAGACTAGTTACATTGAGATGATCGACGTCCCCCAGGAGTGGATATGATATCAATAAGTGCGCCGCTTTATGATCTGGAGGGCCATGTGCTCCTGTCTCCGTCCCCGGACTCTGACTTGCAGGGAGGGTCCCGCAGGGTATCCCGCACACCTACTCTGGATGGAGGGGCAACGATTGTAGACCAGGGGATGAGCCACGCGGACCGGACATTTCAGATCACGGTCCCCAATATATCAGAAAACAAATACAACACCGTCTGGTATCTGCTCCGGACCTATGGCCTTGTGAACATTGCTACCCGAGAAGGCGTCTTCTCGGGGACTATCAGTCGCGCCAGGGTCCGAAGCGGTAATCTTGAAATGACAATCCTCATACAGGAGAAGAACGATGGCATCAGCTAATTTCCCAGTCGATACCCTGGAGCTCCACAAGGGGCAAGGCGATCTGGATCTGGTCAACGACACAATCAAGGTGGCTCTGCTCGCCTCATTCGCGCCCACGTATTCGGCCTGGGCCTCTAGCACCAGTTATGCCGAAGGCGATATCGTGATTCCGACTACTCGGAATGGGCGTCGCTACCGGGCGACAAACTCCGGAACGTCCGGGTCCGGTGAGCCGACGTGGCCCACCGCCGCAGGTGGCACGGTCACGGACAACGACATCACCTGGGAGGAATACGGAGGAGAGCATGCCGACAACGAGTATTTCAACGACGTGTCGGCTAATGAATTGGCCGGCGGCGATGGCTATACTGCCGGGGGGCAGCCCCTGAGCACCAAGTCCCTCGCCAAGCTCTCCACGGACCCCGCTGTTGTAAAGTGGGACGCGGACGATGTGACCTGGACCAGCCTTTCCAAGACATTCATGACGGCTTGGCTCTATGTGGACGGAGACACGCCAGGGTCGAACGATTACGTGATCGGGTATATTCTGCTGGACGATACGCACTCCAGCGTGAGTATCAACGGGGTGGACTTCACTCTCAAGTTCAGCTCTGATGGAATCCTAATCTTCGGGCGCAAGGCGACTCTGTAACCACGCAGCAATTGCTAGCGCAAGGGGGGCGGCGGACAGCAATCCGGCTGCCCCCTTTTACCATGAGCTTATGGCGATAACTGATTTTGACCACAGAAAGCTTCTCGAAGTTACGAGTGCGCCCGGATCTCCGTCCTTCTCTCGTGCTGCTTGCCTCAATATCACGTCTGGAAGTGGGGGGGAGACAGGCACAGGCGAAATTGCGCTTGATTGGAGCAACATCTCTAGTGCAGCGGACTTGGCTGTTTACGACGAGAACAACAATCTTCTTGATTACTACATCGAGCACTTTGACGCATCGAGCCAGCAGGCCACATTGTGGGTTCATCGGTCCTGGGTCCGTGATGGCAGTGTCCAGGCCAAAATCGCTTATGGCAACGGTTCAGGTGATCAATCGGTATCGGCTCCGACAATCTTTGATAATGAAGCCAACATCCAGGCTGTCTATCTCTGCAACGAGGTCTCTGGGGATATAATAGACAAAACGAGCAACGGCAGAGATGGAACAGTTTACGGATGTTCGCGTGGTCTGGATGCTATTGTCGGACGTGCGTATGGTTTCAATGGGAGCAGTGATTATGTGGGTCTCCCGGCAAATCTCCGCGATATATTCAAGTATAAAGATTGGACTGTTCTAGCGTTATATAAATGGCGATCTGATACAAATGGTGTGCTGATAGGAACACAAGATGGCTCAACGTATGATTCGTTTCGTCTATATGAAGATGGGACAGTTAGGTGGCGGGATGCTGATTACGAGCCAAACCAGGCATACACTGACATTGATGTTGGCGACTATGATGTGTTCCATGCGATGGGCGATTCGACCACGATTTACGGGTTTCGGAACGGCTCATTGATATCTACTGGCGACATATCTTTCATGAACGAGCCAATCAACATTGATTCCAGCAGCGATCTTCCTCTTGGAGCAAACGACGATGAAGGCGCTCTAGATAATTTCATGGACATGGAGCTGTCCTGTGTCTTGATTTATGATGCAAAGCTATCTGATGATGACGCTAAGGCACAGGCTGATGCAATATTCAATTCTCTTCTTTATCAGCGTCCGGCTGAGATAAGTATTGGTTCCCCTTCCGCTGCTGTCGGTAGCGCTGCCATTGAGCCCATAGTAATCCCGATAATTGTTCCGACGGAAACGGAAGCACACTTTGGCTTTTCTCCATCCTGGGATGCGAATCAGATTTTTGTCTCTTTAACTCGATCAGCGTCGTTCCCTCTGACCCCAATAGCAGACTTTCATCTCACAGCTTCAGGAGGTGAATCTGCGTTTGAGTTGGGGACGCATACGGCCGAAATCGCCGCTCCGGTTCCGGTAATTCGTACAGCCACCGATGGGATATCCCCTCTAGTCCCCTACATGAACATAGCATCAGCTCCATCGGCAGTGCGCTCCCTAGTCGTTTCTCCTGACGTGGGTTATCCGATCTGGGCGACGGGGTCGGCCGTGGCGGCTGAGGCCCCAATACGCAATTTTGTCAATAATGCTCCATTGGGGTCGATCTCGTCTCTGGGCCGAGCTTGGTGGAGGTGGGACGCGGATCCGGTCCGAGCCAGGATCCTATACCGGGTGGTGCTTACCGGGGCCGCGGACGGCGTGCCAGATGTAGATCTTCCGGCAACCCATATTCATGTTCGGCGTAGGGAGGACAAGGAGCTGTCCTACATCGAGGTGGAGACCGCGCCTCTTGCGGATACAGCCGCCCGGATCGCGGACAGATCCTCCGGGCAGATACTGGTTGATCGTGGTCTGAGCGTGGGGCTCGGATGGCACTGGATCCGGATCGCGGAGGCCAGATTGGACGATGTGGAGGTCCTGCGGGAGCGCCGGTTCCGCCTCTCGGGGAGAGGGTCGGAGCTGGAGCCGGCAGACCGCACAATGGTTCTCAGGCCTTCATATCGGAGTGAGGAGAATGAGGAGCTACGTTTACGTTCAGCGGTAGACCCGTTCCTCGCACCGGGGGATCGGGTGGACTTCCAGGGCCGGGTCGTGACCGTCCGGGAAATCAGCTACTATATCGCGGTGAGTGATGAGGAAATGGAAACATTAGGCTCGTAAAAAGGATATTTTATGGCTATATCTGCTACGTATGTGGATGGCTCCACATTTACAGTCAGCGGGGACAAGACAGGTGAGTTTGTCCAAGATCGTCGCGTCAAGGCAAACTGCGATACGGATGGAGACAAGTATTCCAGCGTATCCAGTTCATCTTATGACGGCGGCTCTGATGCGACAACGGTCAACATTGAGGATTCCGTTCTTACTTCGAATTTAGTCGAGGTTTGGTTCGGGATGGTAGCTCCGGGGAGCACCGGATCGTTGCCTCTACATACGCATGCAAGTGATGATCAAGGAGGCAGCCTCGTTATCGCCTACGGGGTTCGGTGGGACAGCATCAATGACCTCTACGAGCCAGGGTTCGTCCAGGGAAACGCATTTGTCGGCGGAAATTCTGAACTGTTCGTTCACAATAAGATGGGACGAGGGCTCCTGACCAGCGGTGGATCCTGGAGCAAGTTAAACCCCGATGATTCGACCCAATATGAGGATGGATCAGCCGCAACACTTGATGGTAGCGCAGGCCAGGTTATGGTCAAGATCCCTGTCTTTTATCAGCTTATCTTGCGTGACAATCAATATGTTTACTTTCTCGTGAGCGACCAGCCTTTCTCTTTCAAAGGGTCCAGCGCCTGGATCCCCAAGGGCTTTTACAAGGGTGGCTCTACAGCAAGCGAACGTTACTGCGGGGCTTTTGAGGCGGTGGCGGCGAGTGATTCAACATCGGCGACCGCAAAAAGTATTGTCAAGGACACGTCTGGATACTCAATGAGCTATCCCAACCCGTTCACCAGTCTTACGCGAGGTGATTTCCGGTCGCAGTGCAGCGACGGCATCTTTCATCAATGGGATTGGGGCTTGTGGGAGATAGTCGCTATCCTATTCTTGGCTGAATACAAAACCTGGTATTCCCAAAATGTGCTCCCTGGTTATACCTGGAAATCCAGCTGGGACTACGGCTATACCTATCAGGTGGGACAGACCGCCTCTCTAGGCGATGCGTCTGGTACGATCACTGATGGTAGCAGCAACGTCATCGCCAATTCTTTTCGCGGGATTGAAAACCTGTACGGGCATGTATGGAATTGGGTTGACGGGATAAACATCGACAATACAAGCGGCAATGTCCACGTCTACACGTGCTATGATCCATCGAGCTTTGCGGACGACACAACCACAGGCTATACGGACACTGGTCATGCCCCTGGTTTCGGGGACACCGATGACTATATCAAAGATATTTTGGGGCAGGGAGAGCTGTGTCCCTTTTTCCCATCAGAGCTAGGCAATGGTGCCGATAGCTCGTCCTTTATCACGGACTATATGTGGAACGCTTCCGGCGATTGGCGGGTGTTGCGGGTCGGCGGGCGTCTCTCGCCGGAAGATCGGCGTCAC
>Ga0207714_1000447_pt1 | contig 28780 bp, 33 predicted proteins | sample PonA232FremontCA_2_FD_187270 | JGI IMG/M metagenome (GOLD analysis project Ga0207714, IMG submission 187270) | Marine sediment microbial community from Fremont, CA, USA - Pond A23 Sediment 2 (SPAdes) | ecosystem: Environmental > Aquatic > Marine > Unclassified | place: USA: Fremont, California...
CGATCACGGCCGTGGACGACACGGTCGGGAAATTCCTGCGCGGATCGATCCGGAACCGGCCTTCTATCGACCAGGTCAAAGTGTTCGCCAACCAGTATATCGGCAACCGATACTGGGTGGTTCTCGCACCGGGCACCTGGGAGTTCGAACTCGTCGAGATGAAGTCACCGGGGAGCATCTGGAACCCGGATCCAACCGGTAAGACGTTCATGTCGGCCGCTTCCGAGGGGTTCGAGGGTCGGACCGGCTACGTCCAGGAGACGGCGGGAGCCTATTACGCTGCCCGCCTCGGCGTCCTCGAATACCTCAACGAAATCGGTCGACAGGCAAAGGCACTGGTTCTCCGGGAGGTTTCAGACGACTACTGGGCGCCAGTTGGAGTGTGGCAAGTGCGGGAGAGCGTTCGCAACGCGTTCGATGACGGACCGAATCCGGACCTCGCGGGAGAGCCTGGAGTCGCCGAAACGTTCGGATCGGCGATCCAGCAAATCGTTCCGCTCCTCCCGGTGTCGATGAACCGTCTTCGCCGGAAATCGGAACTCGTCGCCGGGCGCCAGGCGGGGCTGAAGGACTTTACCTGAGTGCCGTTTGCAGAAGGATTATTCCACTTAGCGACCGAGATACTGTATGAGCGAATCTGAGCCCTGGGTCCCCCGAACCGACCGGGGCGACCATCGCGGGTACGCCCTCCTCGGTGCATTGCTCGCTGCCGTGCTTGGAATCGGTGCGGCGTTTGCCCTCAGTGCCATCTTCGTCTTGCTCCTCGGCGGTTTCGGTGGGGAATTTTCCATGCCAGTCCTCGTCGGGGTCCTCTTCGTCACGAGCGCCGTCGGCCTCATCGGCGCGGGGTCTGGCTACCTTTTGCTCCGTGGAATCTCGATTTCCGGATATGTTCGGACACGGATCCCGAGCTTCCGCGACCTGCTCTGGGTCGGCGGCGGCTACGTCGCGGCCCTCGGACTCGTGTTCGTCGCGGGGGTCATATTGACCGTCTTTCAGGTCCAACCGCAGACGACAAATCAAGCCGCGGAGCTGGGGATGGAAAATCCCTCGATACTGCTCTGGCTCGTCCCGCTGTCGATTTTCGTCATCGCACCGGGCGAGGAGTTTCTCTTCCGTGGGGTCGTTCAGGGACGGCTCCGGGAGGCCTTCGATCCGATCATCGCGATTCCGATAACGGCCGCGATCTTCGCGGCGATCCATTACACGTCACTGACCGGGGCCGCGGAGGCCAGGCTCGTCGCCATCGCGATCCTCTTTTTCCCGAGTCTCGTCTTTGGACTGGCCTACGAGCAAACTGAAAACCTGGTCGTGCCGATCCTCATCCACGGGATCTACAACTCGACGCTGGTGCTTTTGGTGTACGTGACGATCCAGATGGTCGGACAGACGCCGACCCCTGTCTGATTACGCTTCCTCGGTCGGAATCGGCCCGTTCCCGATCACGTCTGTTACTGCGTCCCGGAAGGACTGTCGCGTTGGGAAGTACGTTTCCTCGATCTCGTCGAGGATTTCCGTGAGTGGACGGGGCCCCTCGGGCGTTCGGATGTCGGTTTCCCCTTCCTTGCGATCGATTTCGCTTTTCTGGATCGCCCAGGTGAGCCGCTCGGCGACCCGGGAAATCGGCGCCCCCTCGACGGACGCCCCGCTTCCCAGTTCGACGCCGTCTTCCTCGTCGGTGTCCTCGGCCATAGGGGTGAATTTTCCCGGCCACCGATTCAAGCTTTCGATGCCGCGCCCCGGCGAGCCCGTGTGTCTGACGTAAGGTTATGTGGCTGGATTTTGTAGTGGTCCACATGCCGAGTCTCGGGGAGACATACGAACGTCGCGTGGGGGTCGCCAGCCGGGAGCAAGTCCTCCTGGGGACGGCGCTTTTCGCCCTCGGAGCGGTCCTCGTCGTGACCGCGATTCTCATCGGTGGAACGGGTCTCCTCGTCGGACAGGGGCTGGGCGTCCTGGAAAGTCGCGAGATCGCCGGTATCCTTGCTGGCGTGGGCATTCCGGCCGTGTTCGTCGGAATCGCGATCGTCCTTCCAGGCTCGCCTGTTCATCGAGGGGCTGCCGCAGTGGGGGCGGCGATGGCCCTGTTCGGAGTCTGGCTCTTTCAGTACGCCTATCCAGGGAACTGGTACGCCGAGCCGGGCATCCCGTCGACGATCGTGCTGGCCATGCTTCTGGTCTACTTCATTGGGGTGTTGATCACGTTCTGGTCACTCTTCACGGCGGTCGCGACCTTCAAGAGGCGCAACGACCCGGGTGGCACTGTCTCACTGCGAGTGGGGTCGGAGGGCCCGACGATTCGAGCGGCCGAGGCCGTCCAGACCGAGTTTCAGAGAGCCGGGAAGGCAATTAGCACCGGTATCGGTGGGATCGGAACCTTTGGCGAGGAGACCAAGACCGCCGATTTGGGGCCCCAGCCCCACCAGCAAAGTTCGGCTTCTGACGGAGGTCGCTCTGCCGACGCCGAGATCGTTGACCCTGAGCCACAAAGCGGTACTCAATCCCCTCAACAGACCGATGACGCAGAAGTCATGCGGGATCGGGGCGTCGAACCGGACAAGTACTGTGGGAACTGCACCCACTTCGAGTACGAGACCCCGGAGCAGAATATGGACCCCTACTGTGGGCTGTACGACGAACCGATGGACGACATGGAACCCTGCAAGTGGTGGCAGGGGAACACCTGATTACAGGTTTTCGAGACGGTCGGCGAGATTTTCCCAGTGACTCCCGTGCCAGTAGTACTGCCCGCAGTCCCGACACTGCCAGACCGGCTCTTCTGAAGGGTCCGGCCCCTCGGCCGGCCCCGGGCCGCTTTCCACGCGATCAAGGGGTCCGTTACACCGCGAACACCGACTTCGACCGGCAAGCGAGAGTGAAAACCCCTTCGCCGCCAACTCCCCCAATTGGTCGATTGGCTCGAGTTCGGCGAGTAGTATCGACCGCTCGACTCGCTCCACCAGCTCTCGATCGCGGGTGAGCAAGAGTCGATTTTCGCGCTCGCAGAGTTCGATGACGGCTTTGTCCGCCTCCAGATCACGGTCCAGCGGGTAGACGGTATCGTAGCCAATCATTCGTAACGGCGCCCTGAGTCCGCCAAGCATCACGTCGAGACAGAGCTTCGTCTCCTTTGGCGAGTACATCACTCGAGAAACGCCTGGAGCCCGTCGAAGTCCCGGGCGTTCAGCACGTCGGCTTTCGTCGCCCAGCCACGCCTGGCTGTATGCACCCCGAACCGTTGGTACTCGAACTCGGAGGGGGCGTGGGCGTCAGTATTGATGGCGATCGTTGCACCCTCCGCGATGGCTGCCTCGATGGCCGTGTCCCAGAGGTCGAGTCGGTTGGGATTGGCATTGACTTCGAGGGCGACGCCGTTGTCGGCCGCAGCCGCCCCCAAAACACGGGGATCGAACTCCATTGCCGGCCGCTGATTGAGCAGCCGGCCGCTGGGATGGCCCAAAATGTCCACTTTGGGATGTTCGATAGCCGCGACGAGCCGCTCGGTGCGGTCCTCACCGTCACCGATGTCCGCGTGGGGCGAGGCGACGACGAGATCCAATTCCGCGAGCACCTCGTCGTCCGTGGCTCCTACTGATCCGTCCGGTCCGATGTTGGCTTCGATGCCGGTCAGGACCTTGATCGAAGCCTCAGCGGCCACCGACTCGATCGCCTCGATCTGCTCCCGAATCTCCGCCTCGGAGAGCCCGCTATTTCCGAATACGCCCGGCCCGTCTGCGTGATCCGCGATGACCAGGTAGTCGTGACCGTAGTTGGCCGCTCCCTCGACCATCTCCTCGATCGAGTAGCCACCGTCAGACCAGGTAGTATGGGTGTGGAGGTCGCCTCGGAGGTCTTCTTCCTGGAGGAGTTCTGGAAGCTCGCCTTCGGCTGCAGCCTCGATTTCCCCCCGGTCCTCCCGCAGTTCGGGCGGAATATAGGGCAGGTCCAGCGCCTCGTAGACTGCAGTCTCGGTTTCCCCGGCGAGACGATCACCAGCCCGCGTGTCCGGGTCGGCTCGCTCCGCGTCCGTAACCTCGAAAACGCCGTACTCGTTGACCTTCCGGCCCTGGTCAATCGCCCGGTTGCGCAAGGCGATGTTGTGATCCCGGCTGCCGGTAAAGTAGACCAGCGCGCTGCCGAACTCCGCCGGGTCGACCAGGCGGACGTCGACCTGCATCCCGGCGACCCGGAGACTGGTTTTCGTCTGTCCGGATTCGATCACCGATTCGACCCGTTCCCAGTCGGTGATAGCGTCCGTGACCGACTCGGGGGCCGTCGTGGCGACGAGGGCGTCCACGTCGCCAATCGTAGCGCGCCAGCGTCGGAGCGAACCCGCGAGGGCCACGTTCTCGACTGCTTCCCGATTTGCCAGATAGGCTCTAATGTCCTCGCCGATCGGTCTCGCCGTCCCCAAAAGCGAGCGTTCGCCAGCCTCGCGCGCGAACTCGATATGATCCAGAATTTTCTGCTCTGTCCGTTCGCCGAATCCCGACACCGACTGGATCTCTCCGGCCTCTGCGGCTGCTTCCAGGTCGTCGAGGGTCTGAATGCTCAGCGCTTCGTAAAGCTTGCCGGCGGTTTTTGGACCGATTCCCTCGACGCGGGTGAGCGCAGCCATGTCGACGGGCAGCGCCGACCGCTCTTCCTCGAGCGCCTGGATGGAGCCAGTCTCGACGTACTCCAATACCTTTTCCCCGATGGCCTCGCCGACCCCTTCGATCTCTTGGATGGCTTCGAGTCCGTCAGCTGCCAACCCCTCGATTGCGTCCGAGGTTTCCCGGATGTTCTCTGCGGCAGTTCGATAGGCTCGTGGCTTGTAGTCGACGTCCTGGGCTTCCAGCAGGTCCGCCAGTTCCTCCAGCCGGGCCGCTACCTCCTCGTTGTCCGTCATTGTCGTCCCTCTCGAATCGTGTTTGACCCGTCACCAGTCACCGAATCGAGAAAGGAGAGCCAGCGTTTCCTGTCGGCCAGGCGCTTTCGTTCGGCTTCCGCCTCCAGGTCAGTTTCGCCCGACGATTCAAGCACTGTGAGGGCCCGATCGATGCCGAGAATCGAGTCGGCCAACTGTTCAGCTCTCTCCCGTGTTATGTCCCCAGTCTTAATCTCCTCTCGTCGGCGTCTCCGTTCCTCTCGCAGACCGACGACGACCTCCTGAACGGCGTCCGGGTCCCGCTCGCCATTGCTCGTCTCGTGAACGAACGACCGGAGCGCAACTGTCTCCGACCCGATCGTGAGTGTTTCGGGGATCGAGGCCCCGACGGTGGCTCCTTCCCGTTCGACGCGTTCGAGGAGCCCGTCCCGCACGTATTGTTTCACGATCGTTGATAAGTGCCCCAACTGGAAAAATCTCACCCGGCCCGGGTCGGGGGTTTTATCCCCCGGACTGTCATACCGAGTTTCATGGCGCGGTGTGACTACTGTGGGCGGGAATCGGGGATGCCCTATCAGTGTCGCCACTGCGGGGGCACGTTCTGCTCGGAACATCGACTGCCCGAGAGCCACGACTGCCCGGGACTGGATCAGTGGGACGACCCGGGTGGGGTCTTCGACTCCGGCTTCGATGACAGCGTGAGTGGAACCCAAACTGCCGGTGGAACGACGAGTCAAAGTCTCCTTTCCAGGCTCGGGCTCTCGACGGGAACTGGCGGGCTCGGTGGGTACTTCCGCCGGAACATGACCTACGTCTTTCTCCTGATCATCTGGATCGTCTTTCCGCTGGAGTTCGTCGCCTTAGCCCTCGGTGGCGGCGAACTCTTTCGGTCGCTTTTCACGCTCAGTTCGGACAACATCACCTACGTCTGGACCTGGGTCACGTCGATTTTCGCCCATTCTCCCAACGGCTTCATGCATATTCTGTTCAACAGCATTGTGCTGTACTTCTTTGGCCCAATCGTCGAGCGGAAGGTCGGGTCGAGGAAATTCGCCATCCTGTTCATCGGGGCCGGGGTCGTCGCTGGGCTCGCACAGGTCCTGACGACGATGGCCGTCGGTGGGGCGACCTCGGTGTTGGGCGCCAGCGGCGCGATCATGGCCCTGATGGGCGTGCTCACGGTGCTGAACCCGAACCTCCGGATCTACCTGTACTTCATCATTCCAATGCCGCTGTGGGTCGCCACTGGCCTCTTCGCGGCCTACTCGGTCCTCGTGAGCACGGCCGGTGGGATCGGTGCCGGTGGCGTTGCGCAACTGGCTCACCTGGCAGGCCTCGGAATCGGACTGGTTTATGGTTCGTATCTCAAACAGCGCGGGAAACGAGCGCCAGAGCAGCTACAGATCGGCGGCGGTCCTGGACGCGGACGTCGGCGCCGGTGAGATGACCCCCGAAAACTCCGAGTTTCTGCCAGCACCGGACGCCTCTCACGACGAAATGGAAGCCCTGCAGCGACGCCTGGCCGAAAGGGCGGTTTTCGAGGACGACGGTGTTCCATCACCCGGGGCCCTGGAACTGTCGAAGACGCCAGCGCTGAAGGAAGGAGAGACGGCTGTTTCCGAGTCACCAATCGTCGTGGGCGTCGATCAGGCGTTTCTGGACGATCAGGCCGTCAGCGCCGCAGTTGCCATCCAGGACGGAGTCGTGATCGAAGTCGCCTGTGGCAAAACGCCGCTCTCGATCCCCTACATTCCCGGCCTTCTGGCTTTCCGCGAGGGTGAGCCGATCATCGAGGCCCTCGAAGCGCTGTCAGTAACGCCGGACCTGCTCGTGTTCGACGGTAATGGACGAATTCATTATCGGCAGGCAGGGATCGCCACCCACATCGGCGTGCTCTATGACAGTCCGGCCGTTGGCGTCGCGAAAAACCTGCTCTGTGGAACCCCTGAGCGATCGCTTGAAGCCCCACTGTCGGAAGGAACACGGATTCCGATCTACGCAGACGAGGAAGTCGAAGCCGATACCGGAACGGTGCTGGGGTACGCGTTTCAATCCCGACAGTTCCCCAATCCGGACCGTCGTCACGTGAACCCGATTTTCGTCAGCCCGGGCCACAGAGTCCATCCGGAGACGGCCGTGGAGTTGATCCAAGCGCTGGGAACGGGCTACAAACTTCCCGCTCCGATCAGGTTGGCCGATCAGGCGGCTGCGGAGTGCAAGCATTAACTGCCGACCGGCCGATGGGTCTGTATGGAACGGACCGCACTGATCACCGGTTGCTCCTCCGGAATCGGCTGGGCCACGGCCGAGGCGTTTCTCTCGGAGGGGTGGACGGTGGTCGCGACTGCCCGCAATAGGTCGGATCTGGAGGGGCTTGCCGAACGGGGTGCAATCACTCACACCCTCGACGTGACGAAGCCAGCCCAGTGCCAGTCGGTCATCGATGCCGTTATCGAGGAAACCGGCCGGCTCGACTGTCTCGTGAACAACGCCGGTTTCGCACAGTTCGGACCGATAGAAGACGTCCCGACGCGGCTCGTCGAGGACCAGTACGACGTGAACGTCTTCGGGCCGCTGCGGCTGATTCGGGCTGCGCTGCCGGCCTTGCGCGAGACAGAGGGTACCGTTGTCAACGTCTCCAGCCTTTCCGGACTGCTCTCCTCGCCGGGCATGGGTGTGTATTCGAGTTCGAAGGCGGCCATCGAATCCCTCAGCGATGCCCTCCGAGTGGAAGTGGCACCGTACGACGTGGCTGTTACGGTCGTCGAGCCGGGACCGGTCGACACCCAGTTCGACGAGCGCGCCCAGTCCTCGCTCACGGATTTCGACCGCTCCGAGCGCTACGCTGACCTCTACGAGGCAATTTCGGATTGGGATACTGTGGGAGAAATGGCTGCAGTTCCGCCCGAACAGGTCGCCGCCGTAATTCTCGAAGCGGGGGTCTCGACGGACCCCAAGCCCCGATACACGGTCGGAACGGGCTCGCAGTTTTACTCCCTGGTCTCCTTGGTGCCGGACAGTCTGCGGGACGGAATCTTTTCGCTTCTCCGACGGGTGGCTGGATGACTCGGATCGTCAATCGACCCGGCCTCCCCGACTCGCCCGCTCACGAAGCAGTTTTGGATGCGCTCGTGGCGGGGATCGAGGCCAGCGCCCCGGCCGAAGTTCTCAAGGATACCCTCGCCGTTTCCGGGGACGAACTGACGGTTGGTGAGGACACCTACGACCTCTCTGCCTACAGTGAGGTCATCGTCCTGGGCGGCGGGAACGCGGCCTCACAAGTTGCACGCGCTATCGAGGACGTTCTCGGGGACCGCCTCGACGGCGGAGTGGTAGTCACGGACGATCCGGTCGAGACAGACCGAGTCACGGTGCTCCCAGGAGATCATCCGAAGCCGAGCGAGCGTGGGGTTCAGTCGACGCGGCAGTTACTCGATCGCGCCAGCGACGCCGACGAAGACACCCTCGTGCTGGGGGTCATCACCGGTGGCGGCAGTGCGCTTATGGCGGCTCCGGCCGCGGGTATCGAACTCGCTGATCTGGTCGAAACGACCGATCGGCTCCTCCACTGTGGGGCGACGATCCGGGAAATCAACGCCGTCCGAAAGCATCTCTCGGCCCTAAAAGGCGGCCAACTGGCGGCCCTGACGGCACCGGCGACTACGGTCTCACTCGTCCTGAGTGACGTCGTCGGCAACCACCTCGACGTCATCGCGAGCGGACCGCTCGTCCCTGACCCGACCACTTACGAGGACGCCCAGGCCGTGATCGACCGGTTTGACCTCTCGTTACCCGAATCGGTTCAGGAGCGGATCGAGAACGGCGTCGCAGGGGAACTCGAAGAGACACCAAAGCCGGGCGACCGGGCTTTCGATTCCGTCCGGACCCACGTCATCGCGGACGGCATGACGGCGCTGGAGGCTGCCGCCAGGGAACTCGAAACCGCCAGCTACGAGCCCATGATCCTCTCTTCGCAGGTCGAAGGCGAGGCGTCTGAAGCCGCGAAGACACACGCCGCGATCGCAAACGAGATCCGGGCGACGGGAACCCCGATTGAACCACCGGCTGCGATCCTCTCGGGAGGGGAAACCACAGTCACTGTCGAGGGTGGCGGATCCGGCGGTCCGAACCAGGAGTTTGCCCTTTCGGCCGGTCTGTCGATCGAGGGGGAGACGATCGTCGGTGCGGTTGACAGCGACGGCATCGACGGTGCGAGTGACGCGGCTGGCGCTCTCGTGGACCAAGCGGCGATCGATCGGACGGTCGCACAGACGGCGTTGGACGAGCATGACTCCGGAACGTATCTCACGGAGCGCGATCGGGTCATCGTCACCGGTCACACCGGGACGAACGTCAACGACCTGCGAATCTTGCTCGTTACTGAGTGATTGGCGTCCAGTGCTCGGAACGCAGGTACCAGACTACGTAGGCCACTCCAGCCACGAGACCCAGGACCGTCCCAACTGGTTTTGACACGCCCGGATAGGCAAAGCCACCGACCCACCCCAGTCCAACGAAACTGACCAGCGCAAGCAACGGGACCAAACGATCCTTCATGGCCGAACGGAGCGGTTGATCCGATTAGAAGGTTGGGATCACGACCGCCATGCGTGTTCGAGCCCACACTATCCAAAACTCATCAGTTGCAGCCTGAGACGCCGAAAAATGCACACGGCGGCCGAAAAACAAATGGCCTCTCTCAGGCGACGAGGTCCTCGTCCTCAGCGTCCTCTTCGACGTCGAAAAGCGGGCTCGATTCGCCCGGGACGAAGGTGTTGAGGATGAGACCGGTTAGCGCCGTCATAATCACGGCCTCGCTGAAGAACGTCTGAGCTGCATTCGGGAGCCCCTGAAGGGCATCAGGCCGAATGGCGACGCCAAGCCCCAATGCAAGGGCGGTGGCGATGATGACCATGTTCCGGCGGTTCATCTCGACGTTCAGGAAGAGCAGCCGCATTCCGCTCGCTGCGACCATGCCGACCATGACCAGGACGGCGCCGCCGAAGACTGGGTCGGGGGTCGCCGCGACTGTCGCGCCGATTTTCGGGATGAAGCCGAGAACGGCGAGGATGATGCCACCGGCGAGCACGACCCACCGGCTCATGATACCGGTGAAGTTGACGATGCCGACGTTCTGCGAGAACGAAGTGACCGGGAACGAGCCGAACACCGCGCCGATCGAACTCATGAACCCGTCAGTGAAGATGCCGCCAGTGTACTCCTCACTCGTGGGATTGCGGCCCTCGGCGGCGGTGATCCCTGCCATGTCGCCGACGGTCTCCATCGCGGAAACCAGGAAGAGGAATCCGAAGGTAACGACCGCGACCGGTTCGATACCGAAGCCGAACGTACCGGGCCGGGGCAGTTCGAACCAGGCGGCTTCGAAGATCGGCGTGAAATCCACGAGGCCGAAAAACGCCGCGATCACGTACCCGACCATAATACCGATGAGGACGCTCAGCAAGCGCCAGACGCCCTTGAGGAAGAGGTTAAATAGGATCGAGATGGCCAGCACGACGAAGGCCAGGCCAATGTTCATCATCGAGCCGTAGGTCTCGGCGCCGACACCGCCGGCCGAGTAATCCATTCCGACCGGGATGAGGTACAGACCGATGATGACCACGATCAGGCCGGTGACGAGTGGCGGGAAGTACGGCCGGATTCGATCGAACTGCCAGCCGATCAAGCCCTCGACGACAAAGCCCGTGACAGCGATGGAGGTAAAGACGACGCCAAGGCCGTATTGACCGCCAATCGCACTTGCGGCTCCGACGAAGGTGAAACTCGTTCCCATGACGATTGGGAGTTTCGCCCCGACGGGTCCGACGCCGTAGGTCTGGACGATGGTCGCCAACCCGGAGAAGAGCAGCACCATCTGCACCAGATAGGCGGTATTCCCGGTCCCGAGGCCGACCGCCCCGGCCACGATGAACGCCACCGCGGTCGTCGGGACGATCATCACCGAGATGTGCTGGATCCCGAGCAGCAGCGATTCCAGCAATGGCGGTTTGTCCTCCAGTTCGTATTCTAAGTCGATGCTACCGTCGCCGCTACCGTTTTCGGCTTCAACCATGCAGCCTACACCGGGTTTCGAGGGGTATTGTACATAATTTTATCGATTGATTAACTAATATTGTGTAGAATTCGGCGTTCTCTAAATGCCGTCCTCAAACCTCATATGTTTAAAATAATGGCAATTACATAATGAAGAATCATCTAGTAGCGGGTTTAATATAATAAAATTGAATTGAAATCCGACACCTGGCACCGGTGGTCCGTAACCATTGTCGGAATTCTTTTCATTGTCTTAGCGGCCGCTCAATAACCTGCAAAACTCGCCCCGTATCGATTGGCAAACGGCAATTACGACCCGCTAACGGCAATTGATTGGCCTAATAGTACTGATAACGTTTTGTATCTGTTTTCAGTTTTTAAATATAATTGTTGGATTGTCGCATTGTAAGTGGCCCTGGTAGAACAAGGTGGCCTAACCTACCTGCTTACTTAGCAAACGACGTCCCCGATGGACTACCCTATTCGATGCAGGCGGCGACGAGTCGGAGCATCTCTTCGCCTCTGACTTCTTCGGCAAAGAGTGGGACTCGCTTTACGTCGTACTCCATGAACAGGGACTGGGCGCGGTCGAGCGCGGATTGTTGAACGTCCCAGCGACGAGCACAAAATGGGCAGTCACCCAGGTGTGGTGAGACGTACTCGCCGGCACTTACTTCGGGGACGATGTCCTCGACGGGTTCCATAACCCGGTTGATGATGACCGAAGAGACCGGTATCGAGAACTCGGCCAACCGTGCGTCGAGCCGTTTTGCCTCTTCGATCGCCATCTCCTCCGGAACCGAAACGATCCGAAAGTCGGTCTGGCTCGGATCCTGGAGCACGGAGCGCAGCCGCTCGAACTGGGCTGCTTGCTCTTTCAGGCCAGGATCGGCGTCAGGCTCAGCGTCATCGTCTCCGAAAAGCCCCGAGAACTGAGCGCCGAGTGAGCCCAATTGCTCGCGAAACGCTGCCATCCGCCCGACCATCGTCTCCATCAGTTCCGGGAGCTTCAGCAATCGGAGCGTATGACCGGTCGGGGCTGTGTCGACGACGATGCGATCGAACCGCTCGTCGTCGAGGTACTGCAGCAAGAGTTGCATCGCCGCGGCTTCGTCGGCGCCAGGAAACTGACCTTCCGTGAGTGGGTCGAACCCGGCTTCGCCCAGCATCCCATCCAACCCTGAAAGTTCCTCCTCCCCGCCGAACAGCCCGACTTCTTGCATCGCGGCGTCAGGATCGATTTCGACGGCGTAAAGCGGTATGTCCTCTCGAATCCGCCCTGGGTGGCTTGGAATCGGCGATTCGAAGACGTCCCCGAGTGAGTGGGCTGGATCCGTCGAGACCACGAGAGTTGTCGTGCCGTCCATGGCACTGGCCAGCCCCGTCGCCGCGGCCATCGTCGTCTTGCCGACGCCACCTTTGCCGCCGTAGAGGACGTATTGTGCGGTCCCACGAGCCAGGCCAGGCTCGAGGGAATCGACGGCTTCGACCTCGATATCGTCCATGTCCCTACTTCGCACGAACGAGGGAGTATTCGTCGGTTCAAGAGCGCCCGTACATTCTTTGTCCATCGCGGCGGATTGCTGGTATGGACCTATCGCGGGCACGAACCCTCGCAGCGGACCTCGGGGACGCCCTCAGGGATACCAAGGAAAGCCTTGCAATCGTCGAATCCTGTACCGGTGGGCTCCTGGGATCCGTGATAACGGACGTTTCGGGGTCGAGTGATTACTTCGACCGTGGCTATGTGACTTACTCGAACCAGGCCAAACTCGCACTGGGGGTCTCTCGGGAAGCCCTCGACGAATTCGGCGCCGTCAGCGAACCAGTCGCACGCGAGATGGCCCAGGCTGCCAGAGACGCGGCTGGTACAACCTGGGCTATTTCGACGACCGGCATCGCGGGTCCGACCGGTGGAACGCCCGAAAAACCGGTGGGGACCGTCTACATCGGCGTCGCTTTCGCTGGTGACTGGGGGACCGGCGACACCACGACGTGGGTTCTCCGCCGGAACTACGACGGTGACCGAACCGACATCAAGGCCAAGGTTACAGAAGGTGCGATCGAGCGGTTACTCGAGGTTCGGGGGACAGACACACCGGTTTAGTACACAGCAACGTCGTCGAATCGCCCCTCGTAGGCCAGATGGTCCGGGTGTGTCGGCTCGGTACCTGACAGAAAGAGTCGATCGAACTTCTTCCAGGTGTTCTCCCATCCCAGGTGGGCGAACTCGGCCGCCCGCCGGAGGTCGTGCTTTCGTCCGGGCCGATGTTCGACTCGTTTGACGATATCGCCTGAGAGTACCTCCAAGAGCTCCGATTCAGAATTTATCTCTTCCTCCACGGTGGTCCACACTTCCCCAATTGAGGGGTGGAGGTGAGCGTAGGAGGAGCCGAAAACGCCCATATCTAATTCGCCGGCCAGCGCAACTGCACGGTCGTTATGTCGAGGAAGGTGTTTCGGGTTGTAGACCTCGAGGGCCGCGATCTGGTCCTCGTAGCGGTCGAGGTCCGCCCGCTCCAGCCCCACCGTCAAAAACTCCGGGTGGGGGGCCAGGACGGTGGCGTCCTGGCGGTCGAGTTCTTGCATGGCACCCTCGAGTGTGATGAAATCCGGAATCGACTGCTCAAGGCCGAGCGCCAGGACGTGTTTCCGGCTCTGCCAGTCGCCGGTGAAGATTTCTCTCCCGGGAACGACCAGCAGGTCCTCGTCGCTGAACGCTGCAGCCCGCTTTTGGATCGTTGGGTATCGCGTGAAGTGCGGTGCGTAAACCAGCACCTCGACGCCCCGGGCCTTCGCCCTGGAGACGACCGCTTCGTCGAGGATTTTAACGTGTGGATCGATCCGTGTCCGACTCACGGTTTCACCTTGACCCGGCTCGTATTGGCCTTTGTGAAACGTCTCTGTCGTGGGAAATGGTTATGGGCGCCCCGCGGAAAGGGAAGGTATGTCGCGTTGGCTCTGTGCGATCGACGGTTGTCTGGCGGACTTCGAAGACGTGGAGTCCGTTCTGGCCCACCAACGGGATGACCACGAGGGCCACGAGTGTCGGATCTGCGGCGAAACAGTCGATGCGGGCTTTTTCGCGATCAAACACGCCCTCGAGGAACATACCCGCGCCGAGTACGTCCGGTACTACGACGGCGACGCGGACGCTATCAGGTGGCGAGAACGAATCGTCAGTTCGGTCGGGGACTCCCTTACGGCCCCAGCAGAAGGCTGATTACCGCTCGTCGCTGTCCAGAACGCGGATCTGGTCGCCCCGAACGGTCACCGGGATCGGGACCGTCGCTTCGTACAGTTCGACTGTCACCTGGTCTTTGCCTTCGTCGATCCGTTGCACCTGGGCCTTCTCGCCCTTGAACGGGCCGGCGATCAGCTCGACGATGTCGCCCTCCGCGATGCCCTCGACGTCGGGCTTTGGCGACAGGAAGTGCTCGACTTCCGAGATGCCACTTTCTCCGGGGACCATGCTTCTCGCGTGGGGAATGTCCTCCAGCACGCGCTCGATGACCCCCGTGTCCTCGGCCTCGACCATCACGTAACTGGTCAAGGATTCGGGTGCGAGGACCGCGTGGATCTTGTCCTCCTCGCGGTTGGCGATCATGCTCGCCACGGTCTGCTCTTGACTGGCAGTGGTCTTGACGGCGAATATCGACATGATTAGGCCCCCGGAAGCACGCTCATGACCAGGAAGATAAGGAAGCCAATGAGCCCGATGAGGAGGATCCCCGCCGCCGCGATCAGCGAAATGCGGGAGAACTCCTCCCAGTCCGGAGTGCTTGCGAGTTTGAGCACTCTGGTGTAAGCGTTTAAGTTGTAGGGTACGTCCATGGACAGCCGTTCGAGACGGGCGCTTTTCTATCTATTGAAAATATCCGTCGGCGGACTACTCGACGTAATCGAACTCTTCGGCTTCCTGTGCGGCCGGCGCTTCGTCCTGACGACCGTAAATCTGGGGCGACTGGACGCCAGTGACTACGACCATCGTGCGCATGTGGCCGTTGAGTTCCTCGTCGATGGAGGTCCCCCAGATGATGCGGGCGTCCGGGTCGATCCGGTCGTAGATCTCTTCGACGACCCCTTCTGCCTCCTCGATCGACATTTCGGGGCCCCCAGTGACGTTGACGAGTGCGGAGTTCGCGCCGCCGATGTCCACGTCAAGCAGCGGGGAGCGAAGCGCTTCCTGAACCGAGGCCGTGGCTTTGCTGTCTGCATCTGCGTCGCCCAGGCCGATCATCGCGACACCGCCTTTCTCCATTACCGTCCGGACGTCGGCGAAGTCCAGGTTCACGAGGCCCGGTTTCGTGATGAGCTCCGTGATCCCTTTCACCGAGCGCATCAGGATCTCGTCGGAGACTTTGAACGCTTGCCGAACGGGCAACTGCCCCACTGAATCGAGCAGGCGGTCGTTCGGCACGACGATGACCGTGTCAGCGACGTCCCGAAGGCGCTCGAGTCCGGCTTCGGCGTTCGTTCGTCGGACCTCGCCCTCCGCGGTAAACGGTGTCGTGACGACGGCAATCGTCAGGGCGTTCATCTCGCGGGCCGCTTTCGCGACGACTGGCGCTGATCCGGTCCCGGTGCCACCACCGAGTCCGGCGGTCACGAACACCATGTCCGACGAGGAGATTGTATCGCGGATCTCGTCCTGGCTTTCGAGGGCGGCCTCTTCCCCGACCTGGGGCAGCGACCCGGCACCGCGGCCCTGGGTCTTCTCTCGACCCATCAGGATCTTCTGATCGGCCTCGATGTCCACGAGGTGTTGGACGTCCGTGTTCGCGGCGACGAGTTTGGCCCCGTGAATCCCCTCCTCGAACATTCGGTTTATTGTGTTGCTTCCAGCGCCACCGCAGCCGACGACGGTGATTTCGGTTTTGAGGTCTTCCAGTACTGACTCGAGTTCCTGGTCAGTCATTTCCCCAGTTGGGTGTGGTGACTCCTCGCTCCCCACTGACGCCGGAGACCCGGTCTCGGCCTCGTCGATTGCATCCTCGACGATCGAATCCATCTTAGGTACGGCTTACCGATGGAGGTTAATTACCTTTCCCCTCTGTGGCATGCGGGCGTCACACGTCAAATCGGTTGGTTTCCCGGGAATGAACGGTTTCTGGCTCGATGGTCTCGCCGTCGACTGTGACTGAGTTCCCAGCCGCGAGTTTGCCAAACAACGGTCCCTCCGGGACGCCGTTTTCTTTGGCCAGTTCCGGATCGAAGACCTCCCGAACGGCCAGCACGGTGTCTTCCTCCCGTTTGACGGATTCGTACTCGGACCCGAGCACCTCGATCAAGCGGTCGATCAGTGCTGCATAAGCCGCTTGATCCGAAACAGCAGCCCGTTTACCGACGCGATTCCCGTTCTCGGTGGTTTGGTATGCCACCGTGTTTGCGCGGACTGCAACTACTGTCGCTTCCGGATCGACCGCTGCACAGGCATCGATTAACGATTCGGGAAGGTCCAGGAACGTTGGTTCAGGGTCCTCGTGATTGCCGAAACGCAACCCATCAGCCACTTGCCCGAGTTCAGCTTCGATCGTCGCCACGAGCTCCGGATCGACACCGCTTGTTTCCTGGACCCACGTTTCGCTGACGACACGATAGCCAAGGGATTCGATGACCGCCCGCACGGCCGGCCACTCACCGTCGAGCACAGCCTTTTCAGTGTGGCTCCGCTCGAACATCTTCTCTATCACCTCACGATTGGCTTCCGGGTCACCGATCTCGTCGATGCTCCAGTCAGCAGCGACGTGGCCGATCGCTGCATCTGTCTCACGGAGGATTCTGGTTGGCTGGGGGGCGTAGTGATTGCCGCCGAAGGCCACCAGAGTCCGGTCGTGACCCGGCTCGACGCCATCAAGTTCCAGAATCGCTTTCGCGACGGCTTCTGCCCCGCGCTCGTCTTCCCACTGTTCGGGTCCGCTCCCCAGTTCGACGAACATCCCAGGTGCACCCAACTCAGTCGGCCCGTGATGGGTACACTCCATCGAAACTTCATACTGTTCCGGGGCCACGCTGTCGAGGGCATCGATCACATGTTTCAGCGCCCCTGGCGCCGTTTCGACGAGTTCCTGTGCCGATCCGCCGTACTCGGCCGCCCCGTAATTCCCAGTGAAATGTGCGCTCAGCAATGGTCCGGTATCCCCCGAGTGTTTCGAAGCGAAGACGACGTATTCCACGTCCTCGAAAGCGTCCGCGACCCGGTCCAGTTCGAGGTGGAGGTCATCGAACTCCCGCAATTCGAAGGACCCGTAGCGATATACTCCGTCCTCGATGTTCGACCAGTCGGCGAGTTCCAGTAATTTGTCGCCGATGGTGACCGACGCCTGATCCGGGCGGCTGACGACGATTCCGATCACAGCTGAACGAAGGGAGGGCCATCGATTAAGCGCGTCGAACCGGACGAGCCGTTAAGTGCCACACGAACGATGGCAGTTTCATGGGACGGAAACAGCGGTTCGAACTCTTTCAGGACGCGGCGGGGGAGTGGCGGTGGCGCCTCGTCGCCTCTAACGGCAAAATCATCGCGGACAGTGGTGAGGGGTACTCCTCCAAACAGGGCGCGAAAAGAGGTATAGAGAGCGTGAAGCAGGGGGCCCCGAACGCGACGATAACAGTCATCGAGCAGTAAGCGAACGGACTTGGAGCAATCTGTCCCAGTATCTCTGGTTTACGGCATTGAGGCGGCCTGTATCTCGAAAATACTCGATTACCCGGAGCATTTCTTCTTACGGATAGAATCGGGGCGTATTCCTTCTCTCCCGCCGGTTCGAGGGAATCTTGTGGCTTATAAGGGCCGACGGCGACCTCCCGATAGGAACATGACGAGGAATCGGTGGAGACGAGTCGTCGTGGGCCACTTCTGGCCCGAAACGGATCGATTCGGAGGGAAGCCATGAACCGGCAAACACTTGGCGCACTGCTCGGTGCTATCGGTTTGACGCTCCCTTGGTTCGGGTTTTGGCTGCTGACACTTTTCACTGAGCGGTCAGTCGAAGGACTTTCGACGAATCTGACCGTCCTGATCAGCGGCTTGTCGGTTCTCGGGGCTGCGTTCTTGCTCGCCTGGGCGGCCGAGACTGCCGAGCGGGACGTTCCCAGACCGTTTGCGATCGCCGTTTTGGCAGTGCTCGCCGTCGCGCCGGAGTACTCGGTTGACGCCCTCTACGCCTGGAACGCCGGGGCCTTTGCTGGCACCGCCAGGGGCATTGAGGCCGGCAATTTGGCGGTCGCGAATATGACCGGCGCGAATCGAATTTTGATCGGTATCGGGTGGGCTGGTATCGCACTCTTTACCGTGTATCGCCACGGCGCGGCAGCAGATCAGGCCGTCGAGGGCCGGACTGGCTTTTTGGCGGACGTGGTGACCGTCGAGAAGGACCTCGCCCTCGACATCGTCTTTCTGATGGCAGCAACCCTCTGGGCCTTTTTCGTCCCACTTTTCGGCGGTATCGACGCCTTGGACATGGTAATTTTGGTCGGGATTTACGTCACGTACATCCTCGTGGTGCTACGCGGGGACATCGAACCGGAGGAAGAACACGTCGGGGTACCGGCCGCCCTGCAGGCCCAACCCAAGTGGCGTCGGTTCCTGACGGTTATCACGCTCTTTGCGTTCTCCGGACTCTTGATCTTCACGGCGGTCGAGCCGTTTGCTCACGGACTCGAGTCCATTGGCACCAATATCGGTGTCCCGTCCTTTTTCATGATCCAATGGATCGCGCCACTGGCCTCTGAATCCCCTGAACTCATCGTCGTCGTGTACCTCGTGAACAAGGCCCGGTCGACGGCCGGGTTTAACGCGCTGATCTCCTCGAAACTCAACCAGTGGACGCTTTTGATCGGTACCCTGGTCGTGGTGTACTCCATCGCTTACGGAGCCTATGGAGTCCTCCCGTTCGACGCGAAGCAAGCCGCCGAGATTTGGCTAACCGCCGCCCAGTCCTTCTTCGCCTTGGCGATACTGACGAACTTCGAAATCTCGGTTCGAGAAGCGATCGTCCTCTTGACACTTTTCGTCTCACAGGTCCTCCTCGAGTTCCTGATCATTCGGGACATGATCGTGCTGGGGCTCTCAAGTCACGATCTCTTGCTCGTATACACAGGCATTTACCTCGTTCTCGGGACGGCGCTGTTCGTCCGGCGTCGCGAGGCCGTACGCACCCTCTTCTACCGCGCCGGCCAGACGATCAGTGCGGCCCTCCCGGCCCGCCTGTCAAACTGACCCGGCGGTAACGCTTTTTCCGCGGCGGGTCGATCCAGTGATATGGACGTCTACGGATTGATCGGGAACCCGGTGGGGCATTCAGTGTCTCCAGCCCTCCACGAAGCTGCCTACGAGGCCCTGAATCTTGACGCTCGGTACGTGACCTTCGAACCTGACCCTCAGGAAATCAGTACGGCCGTCGAGGGAGCAGCGGCCCTGGGTATCGAGGGGCTGAATGTCACGATTCCGTTCAAGGAGTCAGTCATGGATTCCGTCGACCCAACTGGGACAGCCGAGGAGATCGGGGCCGTGAACACCGTCGATTTCGGCACCCAGCCGCCAACGGGTCACAATACTGACGCGGCCGGTGCCAGACGAGCCCTCGAACACCACGATGTCGAACCTGGTGCTGGTACAGCCGTGGTCATCGGCGCAGGCGGGGCCGCACGGGCGATCGGATACATGCTCGCTGAAGCGGGCGCGACTGTTCACTTTGCCAATAGAACAGAGTCCCATGCGAAGGACTTGGCCAACGATCTCGGCGGGACTGCCCATCCCCTCGATGCCGTTTCGGAGCTTGCGCCGACGGCAGACCTTCTGATCAACGCCACGAGCGTTGGCATGGAGGCCGACGAGTCACCGGTCCCTAGAGCCGTCTTCCACGAGGACCTGGCCGTCATGGACGCGGTCTATACTCCGCTCGAAACGAGATTCCTGCGGGACGCTCGCGAGGCTGGAGCCACGACGATCGACGGCGCCTGGATGCTCCTCTATCAGGGCGTAGAGGCCTTCGAACGGTGGACTGGCGAGACGGCTCCAGTGTCGGAAATGAATGAAGCGCTCAGGAACGAACTCGGTTCTGATTGAATGGATGGAAAATGTCTCTTTGATTGGCTTCGATCAATAGTGAATGGCGAGCCAGACCGGGACTCGACGGCCGTCGAACCGGACCCGCGTTCCGAGAAGGCCGTGAAAGCCCCAGCGAATGAGTTGGATATGGGGACCGAGTCAACCTCTTCGAAAACGGATTCTGGCAAGGAGTAGGGAGCGGTGGGTTCGCAGCCAGGATGAAAAAGGACTTAGGAAACCCCCGGGAGGGTAGGCATATGGATGCCGTCGTACTTGCGGGAGGATATGCGACCCGCCTGTGGCCGATCACGAAACATCGTCCGAAGATGTTTCTCCCGATCGGCGAGGAGACGGTCATCGACCGGATTTTCTCGGCCCTCGAGGCCGACGATCGTGTCGAGACCGTATACGTGAGTACCAACGAACGCTTCGCTGAGGACTTCCGGGAGCATCTCGACGCTGCGGGCTACGAGAAAACCCAGCTATCCGTCGAGGAGACCACCGTCGAAGCGGAGAAATTCGGCGTCATCGGCGCCCTCGCCCAGCTGGTCGAACGGGAAGGAGTCGACGATGACCTCCTGGTGCTGGCCGGCGATAACCTCATCAGTTTCGACGTCAGCGAGTTCGTCGACTTCTTCGAAGCGAAAGAAACCCCGACGATCGCGGCCTACGACGTCGGCAGCCGCGAACGGGCGAAATCGTACGGACTGGTCGAACTCGAGGGGACAGAAGTCACGAACTTCCAGGAGAAGCCCGAAGATCCACAGAGCACGCTGGTTTCGATTGCGACCTACGCGTTCCCGGCAGATTCTGTGTCGCTCCTTCAAACCTACCTCGAGGGCGATAACAATCCTGACGAACCGGGCTGGTTCATTCAGTGGCTCCAAGAACGGGGAACAGTCCACGCGTTCACCTTCGACGGCGCCTGGTACGACATCGGGACGCCGGAGAGCTATCTCGAAGCCGTTCAATGGGCACTCGACGGGGAGTCAGTGGTTGCCGAGTCCGCGAACATCTCGGATTCCACCATCGGGGAGAACGTTCACGTCATGGCCGATGCCAAGATTGCAGATTCGACGGTCAGCAATTCGGTGATTTTCCCGGAGGCGACGATTCGGAACTGTTCGGTCAGAGATTCGATCGTCGACGAGCAGACGTTCATCGAGAACATCGACTTCTCCGGGGCGCTCGTCGGTGCCCACACGGAAATTTCGAACTCCGAGTAGGGCCCTGCCCCTCGTTTTGCCTACCCGAGTCGGGCCGACTCTATTTCGACGTGACCACGGGTCCCTTCCCAGACGGTCGAATATTCGATTTCGATTGGCCGGCTCATATGCGGACCGTCGGTCACCAGCGTTTCGTACTCGCCACCCTCTCCGAGAACGTGGACTCCGTAGTCCTCGTGGAGTTCCGCCAGGGCAGACAGTGCGTCCTCGTCAAGCGTTCGACCCAGCCAGGACTGGTCGAGTCCTGCAGCGGCCACCTGCACGATCCGTATTTCGAAACCGGTATCGAGGAACCAGCGACCCAGTTCCATCGAATCAGTCTGCCAAAGCGGGGCATACATGTCAATACCAAGTCGGTCACACATCGCCGAGACGCGGGAGGCTTGGTAGTCGCTCTCGACTGCGCCCACCGTCACTCCGGTAACGCCGCCGGGGAGGTCAGCATCGAGGGTCCGAAGAGCGGTCTCTACGGGTTCGATCTCGTCGTCCCCTCGTTCCGTGGAATCGTGGCCGCTAACGTTTGGACCCTCCACGGCGGTCATTTCTACACCCATACTCTCTGCAGCCAGATTTGCGATTCTCGTCGCCGGCACGTGATAGAGATACGAATCACCCTCCGGATGGACGGTCAACAGTCGTTCGACTGGCAAACCCGCTTGCCGACCGCGATAGAACGCCCCGACCGAATCTTTGCCCCCCGAAAAGAGACTCACCCAGATCCCGTCGCTCATACGCCGTGTACACCTCCGCGAGGGAAAGGTCGCCCGATCACTCCGCCGTTTCCTGTTCGGGCTCCGAACTCACCTTCGAGGCGACCCAGATCCCGACGAGACTCACCACAATCCCCATCAGGACGAAGACACCCAGTCGATGCTCAGGAGCGAGGGTCAGGCCGCGAATCGTGAGCGCGCCGAGACTCGTCGGCTCTATCACGATGGCGTCGATAAAGGTTGCCCGTTCGAGGAAGTACGCCGAGAAGCCCCGCACCACCAATCCCATAGCCAGGGCCCCAAACGGGAGGTTGAGCGACGCCGTGCGCAGTTTGTCCTCGCGCAGCACCTCGTCGACGACCCGGCCGATCGCGACGGCGATTGCAGCCAGCGCCAGCCACGGCACGCTGAAGTAGGCAAACGACATGGCCGTCACGAATTGAACGCTATCCAGGCCCAACTCCGAGGTCCCGAGGACCCCGACGAAGATCCCCACGAGTGCCAACCCGGCAGCGATGACTGAGGTGACGATCGAAATCCGACCCGAATACAACGCTTCCTGGATCTGGGTCGAGAGTTTAGCTAGCCGCTCGTCGATCCCGAAGCCCCGATAGAGCAGGAAGGTTCCGATGACGGCCGTAATCGAACCCACCGCGATTGCGATGTTACTCAACATCAGGATGGCCGGGAACACGAGCATCACGATCCCGATCGGAACCAGGACGGTCCCTCGCAGTTCCTCGTCAGCGAGGAACTGTTTGAGGAGGTAATACGTCGATTCGAGGTCCCTGGCCTGCCGAACGACGACGCGATCTACGGAATCCACCCGAATGCGACTCTCGATGATCGGCAGCAATCGCTCGTCTTCCGTGCTATCGATGACGACGACTGCAGAATCCGGCTCGAACGTTTCGATGAGGCGGTCGATCTGTTCCGCGATGGCCTGATCGGCCGAGACGACCCCCTCGGTCGTGCCCGAAACGACGGCCGCCGTGGCCGAATCTCCGTCCGCTTCGATATCACGGGCGACGGAGAGCACCTCGAGGAGCGCGTTCACCGTCGCGTCCTCCGGATCGGCGACGCCCAGCTCGAAGATCAGCTCCCGGAGGGTCTCGGCCCCGGAGACGGGGAGTGAAACGTCCGCCTGCGCCGGAACGTCACCGGTCCGGTCGATCCCAACCACCAGGGTCTCCATTCACCGGCACTCCGATCCCACGGGATAAAAAGTTCCGGTGTCGCTTAGAGGTGACCGCTCTTCTGGAGCTTGCGAAGGTCCTCGGTATCGAGGGTTTCGCCCTCCTTGAACCGCTCGTAGATCTCCTCGGCTTCCTCGCGGGCTTCCTCCCGCTTCGCGTCCCGCTTGTCCTTGCGCTGTTCTTCTTCCTTTTTGTCCAGTTCGCGGAGCCGCTTTTGGACTTCGACGAAGGCCTCGTGATGCGCGTCGGCGGCTTCCTGGGCTTTCACGAACTTCTCGTGAGTCTCGTCTGCCCGGTCACGGACGTCGTCGGCCTCCCGGTAGGCCTCGATCATCTTGTTGTGATGTTTCTGGGCCCGGTCGGCCAGTTCGGTGACCTTTTCGTGGTGCTTCGAGGCCTCGGCGCGAACCTCTTCGGCGCGGTCGACGTACTCCTCGAGGTCGTCGTTCTGGTCGAGCTTTTCCTTGCGATCCTGGTACTCTTCGCGCTTTTCCTCGATTTTCTCGATGAGTTCCCGCTCTTCCTCGGTCGAGAGGACTTCGGTCTGCTGTTTGAACTCCAGGTCCTCGATTTCGGACTTCAGGGCTTCGAGATCCTTCCCTTCGTCGAGTTCCAGATCGGCCTTCATCTCTTCGACCTGCTCGAAGAGTTCGTTGGCCTTCGCGTTGAGCTCGTTGCGAACTGATTTGTGTTCCTGCACGCGGTCGTTCAGCGTGTCCCGGATCTCCCGGTGTTCCTGAGCGCTGTCGACTTTCTCGCGTGTTTTCGCGTTGAGCTCGTCCCGCTTGGAGGCCCGATTGCTGGCGATCTGGTTCAGCTCGTTCCGACGATCTCGGAACTGGCCAGCTTTCTTGATGAGTTGGCCTTTGGATTTCTCTTGGAGTTCTTCGTCAGTGATGAGTTCTTCCGCACTCGATACCGTGATTTCAACTTGTTCTGCCATTGGTTAGCCCTCGATTCCATACTGTCACGGTGCTCGCAGACCGACGGCTTCTCGAATGAGACCAGCGTGAAAACGTCGTGTTGTTTTCGGGCTGTGCGCGAACACTCGTGACCTTCTGGTGATTCGGTATATCCAACGCCCCTGATTAAGTGTTTCGCTGTCAGGTGGAACCACTTTCACTTTCACTCCGCTCCTGGATCGCTTTGAGGGGCCTGGCGTCCAACCGTTCAACTATGCTCCAAAACGTCTCGCTCACCTGTGCCCGCTGTGACGCCGATCTCGACAACGGCGACAGGAAACTCTCGATGCGGACACCAGAGGGGCTGCGCCACGCCTACGAGTGCTCCTGTGGCGGTATCACGATCACCATCGACGCCGAGACACCACCCGTGGCCCGGGAAGTCTGAGTTGGGACGAGTGCATCGGCCCGGAATATAACGACTCAAATGCTCCTCCCGTATAGGCTTCCTCGATGACTCACGTCGAGCGAGTGCAGGCGACGGGACACGGCAACGTTACGGCCCAGCACACGAGCACCTACGAGGTGACGACGGAGGATTTCCTCACAGAGGCCGGGGACTGCATTCTCGGTATCGAAGCAGATCGAGCACCCGCTGACTTCTCCGCGGAGTTTGTTGAGGCTGCCAAAAGCGAAACAGCGACCATCACGGCGACCCTCGAAGCCGCCGACACGACGGTGACGATCACGGGCCGTGGCGACCCACGACTTACCTTCGAAAACGAGGTGAGCATGGTTGGACGAACGAGCGATTACGTCGACGACCGGACGATTATGGTCGACGCGGACAAAGCGGCCGCCAACCTCGACCGGGGAATCGTGTCAGCGCTGGCAGGCGGGGCCGACCTGACGGTCACCCTAAGGGTCGAATAGCCCAAACCGGACAATCACACCTCATCGCCACGTTTGAACAGACCGACAGTCGAAGAGAGCACATGACCGAGACGGGCGAACCCGACCACAACATTGCTGCTGGTGAAACCATTGATACCAGCGGCGATACCCAAGGGGGCCAAAACGAGGATGCTGAGACAGCAGCAACCCACGCCGAAGCCGTCGTGGACCGATTGGGCGAGCGCTACTGGCAGGCTACCTACGGCGGAAAGCAGGCCTTCGAGTCCCTCGTTCGGACGATCCTCTCTCAGAACACCAGCGATCAAGCCAGTCAACCGGCCCACGACGCCCTCATGAACCAGTTCGATGGCGGCGATCTCGCAGCGTCGCTTGCAAGTGCAGAACAGGAGACGATTGCGTCGGTCATCGAGCCGGCTGGGCTGTACAATCAGAAATCACGGGTCATCCAACGAACCGCTGAGCACGTTCAGGCGGAGTACGGCAGTGCGGAGGCCTTCGATCGATACGTCCGGAAGGAAGACGCCGTAGCGGTTCGAGATACGCTCCTCGAATTGAAAGGAGTGGGACCAAAAACCGCTGACTGCGTTCTTCTCTTTGCAGGTGGCAAGGACGGCGTTTTCCCGGTCGATACGCACGTCCACCGGATTTACCGCCGTCTCGGAATCGCTGCTCCAGCGGCCGATCACGAGGCGGTCCGAGAAACCCTGGAGGAACAGGTGCCACCGGAAAAATGCGGGTATGGCCACACAACGAGCATCCAATTTGGACGGGAATACTGTACGGCTCGGGACCCGGTCTGTCTGGAGGATCCCGAGGAGTGTCCTGTCGGTGACCTCTGTGACCGAGTTGGCATCGATACGGAGCGCAAAACAGTCCGCGATCCCGCAGATACCGTCGACGCCTAAAGGAACCGGAAGGTCTCCAGGTTTTTCGGTGCGAAGGTTCGGATGTCGTACTTGTGATACAGCGCCGAGGACAGCTCCTGTGTGGAGCGCTCGTCGCCGTGGACACAGAGGATCTTCTCCGGTCGCGGGTTCATCGTCTTCACGAAGTCCTCCAGGCCTTGGCGGTCGGCGTGGCCCGAGAACCCTTCGACGGTCTCGACGCCGATTTCGAGGTCGACCCGCTCGCTGCGCCCGCCGCCTCTCGACAATGGCACCTCGTCCCAGCCGCTTTGGATGCGACGACCGAGTGTCCCTTGGGCCTGATAGCCGACGAAGACCATCTTCGATTTGGGATCGGGCCCCAGATGTTCGAGCCAGGACATGATCGGGCCGCCGGTGACCATCCCGGAGGTCGATAGAATGATTGCGGGTTCGCCGTCCGTGATCTCTTTGCGTTCGTCCTCGCCCCCGTCGACCTGGTTGAACTGGTCGGCGAGGAAGGGATTACCTTCGTCGTGGAAAATCCGATCCCGAAGGTCGTCTCGGAGGTATTCGGGATAGGTCGTATGGATCGCGGTCGCCTCCCAGATCATCCCGTCCAGGTGGATCGGTACCTCTGGAATCTCCCCGGAGCGCATCGCTTCCTCCAGGACGAGCATGATTTCCTGTGAGCGTCCGACCGCGAAGGCCGGGATCAGAACCTTCCCGTCCCGTTCGATGGTTTCGGTGATGAGCCGCTTGAGCTTCTCTTCGGCCTCAGACTGATCGGTCTGGTAGTCGTTGCGACCCCCATACGTGGATTCCATGACCAGCGTTTCGACTCGCGGGAAGTCGTTTACGGCCCCGTTGAAGAGGCGGGTGTCATCGTAGTGGATGTCCCCGGAGAAAGCAACGTTGTAGAGCCCGTCTCCGACGTGGAAGTGAGCGACAGAGGAGCCGAGAATGTGGCCGGCGTTATGCAGGGTGAGCTTGATATCCGGGGCGATGTCTGTAACGTCCCCGTATTCCAGTGGGACGGTGTGCTTGATTGCCTCTCGAACCATCTCGGATTCGTAGGGCGGTGTCCGACCTTCCTTCGCCGCGACGTCGAGGTAGTCAAGGGTCAACAGGCCCATCAAATCTCGCGTCGGTTCGGTCGTGTAGATAGGACCGTCGTAGCCGTACTTGAAGAGGAGCGGAATGAGCGCCGAGTGGTCGAGGTGGGCGTGGGTGAGGACGACCGCGTCGATGTTCGTCGGCCCACAGCCGAGGGCTTCTGGCACCTGAAGGTACGGAACTTCGTCGGAGCCGGGTTTGTCACCGGCGTCGATCAGAATTCTCGTTTCCGGCGTCGAGAGGATGAACGCGGCCCGCCCCACCTCGCGGGAACAGCCCAGCGTCGTGATACGAACCCATTCGTCGTCGGACATCTCCTCGCGGTGGATCTGTCGACCGACGCGTTCGAGGATGTCCCGGCGTTCTTCCCGTTCCTGTTTGAGGAAGTTTCTGACGTTCGAGACCGTCGAAGACTCGATCGGCGGCGTTCGCACGACTTCCGGAGTCCAACCCGACTCTTGAGCGATTTCTCGAAGGGTGCTTCCGTGTCGCCCGATGACGAGGCCTGGCTTCGCTGCTTCGATCACGACTTCTCCCGTGTCCTGATGGAAGTCGAGGTCGGTCACTTCGGCTTCGTCGGGGATGACTCGAAGAATATCTTCCCGCGCCTGATCCGGACGGGAGAGGACCGACGGATCCGGACGGACGGTGATCCGTTTGCGGAGTTGGCTAGCGAGGTCTCGGATGAGGTCTCCGTTCCGAGCGAAACGCTTCGGATCACGGGTGTAGACGACCAGCTCTGGGCCTTCGTATTTCACCTCCGTCACCGAAATGTCGGCGGGCACTTCTTCTGCGATCGTCTCTTGTAAGTTCTCGAGTTGCCGGTCTACAGCACTCATTGTCGAATAGTACGGGTTCGGTGTTCGGTCATACGATTATCGTCCGATCGATGGGTTCGATGACCCGGTCCATGTACTAGCTTTAGAACACAGGCCGGGCGTCGACGCGGGAATCGACCGGAAGAACCCGCTTTACTCCGTATTGACGGTTCGAGTTATAAAAGTCTTCTCAAGAGCCGGGGTTACGTCATCGAGGCCAACCGGGCCACGTAAACCAGGCTGACGAGGTGGTCGGCCGTTTCCAGTGACCCTTCGCCGTCCCCAGCGGCTTCCTGAAAGACCCTCACGTGGTCCTCGAGTGATTCGGCCGCCTCCGAACTGATCCACCCGATATCGACGTAATACTCGATGACGTCGAGGGTTTGCTGGAGCCCGCCGCGGTCCAGTACGAACTGCAGCCATTCGAAGAGTGTCAGCCGAGCTGCATATTGACCGGGGATTGTCTCAAGGTATGGTCGCTCCAAATCCTCGGGATCAGTCCCGGCCTCCAGGAGGATGAGTTCCTTTAATTGTGCCTTAGGTACCCCTTCGCTCTCCTCGGCTGCAGCGGCGAGATCCTTCCGGAGTTCTTCGATGTCCCGTTCGTGGGCACGGGTTTGCTCGCCGGAGCGCCGTTGCTGCCGTTCGATATCGGGGGATTTGGGGGTCATTGTGGCCTCGATGGTATCGACTACAGTCAGATATTCGGAGTTGTCACTTTAAACTGGCGGGACAAATTATCAGGTTCGAGAATTATTGCCCCAGTTCACGTCCGTCCAGTATCGATGCCCCCATACTGCGATCAATGACCCGAGTCCGAAGCCGAAAGCGTGAGAGAACACGTTCGTGACGAACTGCCCCTCGAACGGGTTCGCCGGAAAGAGTGCGAGGAAGTACGCTCCCATAACGAGCGTCCCTGTGCTGGCGAGGAGGACAGTTCGCAGGAGGGCGTGATACCGGATGGCGGATCGAGTTTCGCTCCTGAGCCGTTCTACACCATCGGTAACCGTTATCAGTCCAGCCGCGCCCAGCAGCAAAGCGAGCAGTGAGACTGACGA
>Ga0207714_1000448_pt1 | contig 28752 bp, 25 predicted proteins | sample PonA232FremontCA_2_FD_187270 | JGI IMG/M metagenome (GOLD analysis project Ga0207714, IMG submission 187270) | Marine sediment microbial community from Fremont, CA, USA - Pond A23 Sediment 2 (SPAdes) | ecosystem: Environmental > Aquatic > Marine > Unclassified | place: USA: Fremont, California...
ATTAAAAAACCTTGATTGATTGAGAAATTTTTCTCACCATTTGAAGCTGCTGATTGTACCTTATTTCAGCCATTTCTTTAAATGGACGCTAACGTATAGATAAATATATGTACGAAATGTTGGAGAAAAAAGGAATTGATTGTAAAATTATTATCATTTTGTTCTTGGGGCTTGGAATGCCTCAAAATAACAAGTTGTTGGGAAAAATTTTATATTTTGTTATCGCTTTGCTATAATGCCCAATCCATCCATATTAAAGTTTTTAAAATTTAAAAACCTTCAGGCAGGTTCTTACTCCCATCCCTGATATCAAATTTTAACCAACCGAAAAAATGTAGCCGCAATAAAATGAAAATTTATACAAACCAGAAAATATTTAACCGGCACTGAAACATCATTTAGCCAGGGCTCAAGTAAATTTATTCTCCATACCCTCGTCATTACCCCCGCCATAAACTAACCAGATTCACCTCTTCCCGTGCCTTCCCCTCCCAAAGATAAACCATCAAAGGGACTACGAATCTTCCGGGTAGCCTCGTTCACTATATGTGTGTACCGTTGCGTAGTCTGAATGCTCACATGACCGAGAAATTCCTGAACATAACGGATGTCATGCCCGTCCTCCAACAAATGCGTAGCGAAACTGTGCCGCAGCATATGTAAATGAACCCGCCGAGATATCCCCGCCGACCGAGCCGCATTCCTCAATACATTCATCATGCTCGTGTAACTGTATGGCTCCCCCAATTTAGCTCCTTCAAATAAATATACCGCCGGCCGATATTCTGCTAAATATTTATCCAACAAAGGCTTAAGATCTCTTGGCAATACACTGTAACGATCCCGCTTGCCCTTGGAATCCCTTATGAAAACCAAATGCTTGCGCAAATCCAAGTCTTCAGGCTTTAACCGCTGGAGCTCACCCCTTCTTAAACCAGCCGAATATCCTATGATCACCAGTAAACGGTGCTTGATGTTATCCAGCTGACTGATGATGGCAGAAATCTCTTCCCGGCTGAAATAACCCGGTAAATAATGCCCCTTGCGTGGCCGCAACAAAAACCGCTCCTCGATCTTCTTATTATATACCTGCTCAAAGAAAAACTTGATCGCATTGATCACTATATTCTGATAAGATGACGACCTTACCCGCTGCAAAAACAAATAATCCCGTATCTCCTCATCCTCTATGAAAACCGGATGCCTGTAATCATAATGCTCCAAAAAATGAAGAAAAGCCCCTAAGTATGAAGCCTTCGTCTGCCTGCTGTAATTCGTCTGATTGATCATCATCCGCCCATGCTCCCTGTATATTTCTTTTAACCGGTATTTCCCCATTAACCGGTAAACCCGTTCCCGAAGCTCAGCAGCCCTCATCGCCCGGTAATCTTTCTCAAATAAATGCTGCTGGCACGGCGAGTCGCTAACATGCGCATCAAATAATCCCGAAAAATACCGGATTATCTCCGTATGATTGGAGTTGATATAATGCTCTATTATGACACCCTTTGAACCCTTTTCTAACTTACTGATCTGTCCCGGTGATAAATTTAAATGATACGCCAGAAAAAGCAATACACAATCCGAAGACGAATCTATCCGGGCAGCCATCTGCTTAAACTTGCTGAATGAAAGAAAAACCTGCTTTGTTTCGATCGAATGCTTCTTCTTTAAATAAAAAACCATCTTCGGCCGCCCCAGTGCCTTCTCATAGTAAAACTTGATGGCAGCAATCATCTGCCGCTGCTGCGTCTCATTCAACTCCCCGGCCTCCTTGCGAATATAACCGTAAAGATCCATGAAAGTCAAATCCTTCAAATCCTTGTCCCCGTGCGCAAATACAAACCGCTTGAAAAATTTATAATATATCCGCCTTGTCGAATCACTTAACCGCTTCAATACCATGGCCCGGATATAAGTGTCCAGCTCAGGAAATTGCCTGAGCAATTTCTTTTCTTCAGAACTTCGTGCTTCCCCCGCTTCTACGGGTCGATCCAACCTTATGCCCCCTTCTTCACTTAAATAAAACTCTGAACCAGGTTTCACCGACTCAAAAGTATACCTGCCCCTGTAAAACCGGTTCAAATAATCCAAATATCGATCCCGGTAAGGTATGTGCCAGCAATTCATTAAATTGCTCCAGCGACTGTCCGGCAACCTCTGAATGTCCTCAACCACCTTTCTGTTTGCTACAAAAAGCAACTTGATGCGAACTACCCCCTGGTATTCAGCTATATCCGTATATATCCGCCTGCCCGGACTCATCCTGGTAAATTTATATGGAAAATCAATCCTTGGTTCAAACCATCAAAAACAGGGGAAGATATTTCCCCTTTCCCCATGCTTCCGCCTCTTCAGTCACATGACAGCCTGAAGGAATCCCTTATATTAAATATCGGAATAATTTTTGACCAGACAAAATTTTTTAGTCTTTTATAGACAGCCTCTTCCGCATATTTCAAGCAGTTAGCAAATAAGGAATGTTCTGAAAAGCCCTAAAAACAATCCCCCAAGTGCTATGATGCAAGACCACCAATAACGGCTGAAAAGTTGAATTCTCAGTAGTTTTACCTGCCCCCCCCAGATACAACCTGAACAAATACCCCCCTGTGGAACCCCTGAGCTGTATTCTTTGTAATGATTGAAATTGAACCGGATCAAGATGATCTCCTTTTCATAGCCTTTTAAGGGAGATAACTTTATTTGAATTTCTCCGGCCAACAAACCTGCTATGTGAATAAAGACGAATCTCTATATGAAAGTAGAAAATTATTATTGACTGAAATCAAAACAGGCAATAAAATAGGAGGGAAGTCTCATACAATCGGATCGGGACAAAAATCTCTTCTCTTACAACTTTTACAGTATTTGCCCATCCAAACCCGGTCAAACTGTTCCATGACCGATTCAATCCATTCGGGATCACTGGCAATGATTCCCGCTTCAAAGTTTCGGTTGCGTGCACTTTTTATACCCAATCCCGCCCCGGTCAGATTGGCCGAACCTGTATAGGCAAGCTCCCCGTCTACTACAATATGTTTGAAATGAACCCGCGGACAAAGCTGACGTTCCATATTTTTCCACAGCACAGGATAACGGTCAAAACTGTTCCTGAAGTTTACCCCGGGTTCTTTCGCATGCAACAACCGAATGGCGACTCTTCTTTTTACCAGCTTTTGAAGTACCGACAAAAAAGACTGAACATGCCCATTGTGATGTACATGAAGGTCCTTCAAATCAGAGGTGCCAATCCATACAAAAGATTTGGCCCGGGCCACCGGCTCAATAACCTCACGATAAAGTTGCTCGTCGGTGATAAAACGGATGCTCATTGTTGAAGTATAAGCCCCTATTCCTTTTTATCGGTGTTGCCCAGTAAATATCCAATGGGCTCAAGACCAATACTGTTCCTGGCTATAATCTGGAATATCGCAAACAGGGGAACAAACAATACCATGCCGGCAATGCCCCACATCGTGCCCCCAGCGACTACTGCAATAATGACAACCAACGGGTTGAGCTTTACTTCTTTTCCAATGATGAGTGGTTCAAGCACATAACTTTCAACCAACTGCACAGTAATGATAATCGCTGTAAACAGCAACGCTTTCTCTATGCTGTCGAAAAAGATGAAAGAAACCAAAATGGGCAGCAAACCGCTGACAAATGGCCCGAAATAGGGTATGATGGTGATTAAGGTGCCGAAAATGATCAATAATGTGGCATAAGGAAGATCAAATAACGAAAATGTAATGTAATACATCGCCGCCAATAACGCCATTACCTGTGCGCGTCCCCACAAATACTGATAGGTGACTTTGCTGATCCGGTGAAGAATTTGCTTGCTGTTTTCCTTTTTACCCTCCGGGATGTACATCATGATGAATTCGTAAATCCTTCGCCTGAATAACAACAGCAGTATCACATAAATCAACACCAGTAAAATACTAAACAATGAATTGATTAAACTGGCTACAAACTGGGTAACACGGGATTCGATGGTGTCTATCAGCTGGTCGGAACGGTCCTTCAGATAATGACTTTGATCCTCAAGTGATATTTGGGTTACAGAGGCAATCTGCTCCTGGATTTTATCGATGAACGATTGCAGTTCGCTTCTGAAGGCAGATATTTCCGAGACAAAACTGTTCATCTGATATACAAACAAAAACAAAATGGCCCCAATTACGATAAAAAGGACCAGGGTGCCAATAATGGAAGTAAAGATTCGGTTTATTCCGATTGATTCTAAAAAATTGCATAAGGGAGTCACCAAAAAAGCCAGTAAAATGCCGAAAATGAGCGGGACCAGGAAGGGCCCTGCAAAATATAATATGGCAAAAACCAATACGATAAAAAGAAGTATTTTATTAAGTCTTGATAGCCTGCTCATAATATGTGAAATTTCTGTTTTCCTGCACTGTGTTATAGATTGCTGGGCGCGATTCACTGATTGTCTCTGGTTCACACTCTTAAAAGACTTCTTTTCACCCGGCTTTTCAATTTAATCTTTCAAAGATAATAAATCGCAGAAAGTCGGCCCCCATTTTAAGAAGGGCAAAATGATTTTCATAGACCAAACCCGACTTATCGGGCCGGATGGTCCTCAGTAGTTATTATGAACGTTTAATGTTTGCTCAAATGAAACTTCCATGATGCCTTAACACAAAAAGATATGGTTATCATGGAAGTTCCATATGGCCAATGAAATAACCTTATCAATGGCTTCCTCATTCGAATCGCATGCCTGCAAAGGATTTTGCTTGAATACGTGGTCAAACATTGGGTCACAGGAGAACACCCGTCAGGCTTTTGAAAAAGGGAATGACCGAAACATCAATTTTTCTCTTTTCAAGCATTCTGCCTGTCGCCTTCGCAATGGCATTTGCAACCCAAAAACCAAGGACCAGAACGATAATCGCCCCGATGAGTTTGGGCCCGTCTGCCACTCCTATGTCAATGAGCTTGTCCAGGATGTTTCCTGCTGCAGCAACTTGTTCTTCCATGATGAACCTCCGTTTCTTTTTTCTTCGTTATCAAGCAAATCGATGAAAAGATGAACGTGCCCCGGGATGAATCAAGATACCAAAAGTTTCTGACATAGAGTGGTTAACAGCACATAAAAATATCAGGTTAAGAATGAATTTTTGAATGCAAAGAATATCAAGGGAAGGGGAGGCGAATGGAGAAAAAAATGCTGGTTGTCGAAGCAGACAAACCAGCAAAAGGTCGTTGAGGTCGCGGGCGGATTCGAACCGCCGTAACCGGTTTTGCAGACCGGTGCCTAAGCCCCTCGGCCACGCGACCCTTTTTTGCACTTTTCAGCGCTGTTAAACTGCAAAGATAAAAATTTCAACTTACATACCTAAATACCGCCCCAATTTTTACCAACCCCCAATTCTTAACGTTCCCCAACAGGCCATTATTGAGTGAGTACTTCTTTATAAGTCAATCTGTTGAAACTTATTGAGTGAGCACTTCTTTATAAGTCAATCTGTTGAAACTTCTTTATTGCCCGAAAAAGCTGATATTAAGCAAGAATCCATCAGATCCATGCCCCTTTTTATAATAAAACCCGCTTTTTTGGGTTTATACCTGGTGAAAGCTGATTTTCTGCCCGGGTACCCAACCCCTGCAACAATCGGTCCATGTGCCATGTTCGGTTAAACGTTGATGATATACTGGGCAAGATATACTTATTTGTGAACATTAATGGGTATTGTCCAAATGATATCTTCCTGCCAGAACGGGAACCGCACCAGTGGATTATAAATAGAAAAAGCGCATCAAAAGACATTCACTATGATCAAAAATGTTCATGAAATAGCGCCCCTTCGCTTTTTTTCTCACCTTTATCAGTATGACCGCCTGCTGCACTTTGTTTCTTCCCGGGGTGGCGGCGTCAGCAAAGGGATCTACCACTCGCTTAATTTAAGCTACACCGCCGGAGATGACCCTGAACATGTGACCGAAAACCGCAAACGCCTGGCCGAAGAGCTGGATATTACTCCGGCCCATTTCTTGTTCCCGGGACAATGCCATACAGCCAATATTGAAGTCATTCACAACCTGGATCAGGTCAAAGAGGGCATCACCGAAACCGATGCCCTGATTACCCGGGTACCCCAGGTTTGTATATCTGTGCTGGTTGCCGACTGTGTCCCCCTTTTGTTTTATGATCCCCAGAAGCAGGTCGTGGCCGCTGCCCATGCCGGCTGGCGCGGTACCGTCCAGTCCATTGCCGCTAAAGTCGTTGAAACCCTGAAACAGGAATTCGACGTCAGCCCGGCCAACCTGCTGGTCGGTATAGGCCCGTCAATCGGCCCCGATAGCTATGAAGTGGGTGAAGAGGTGATCCGCGAGGTGAAAAGCAATATCCACCTTGAAAACGAGGAGGTCCTTTCCCATCAATCTCCCGGGAAAGCTTATCTGAACCTGTGGGCTGCCAACCGCCTTCAGCTGCTAAACGGCGGAGTGAATCCCCGACACATCGAAGAATCACGCATCGATACCTTCGAGAGTTCCGATCTGTTCTTCTCGGCCCGCCAGCTTGGCAATCCCTGTGGAAGATTTGCCGCGGGAATTATGATCCGCTGATCAAACCAAACCCAGACCTACCCGGCCTGGGTTGAGCATTGGTGTATATTCAAAAGACAAACCGAACCTGTGAACTGCAAGGGGTATAACCCGTCACCTTTTACTCACCACCCGAGAGCATTGATTTGACCTTGTCGGCAATGACTTTGCCTTCTGCTTTGCCGGCCAACTGCCTGTTGGCTATGCCCATAACCTTGCCCATGTCTTTCATCGACGATGCACCCGTCTCTTCAATGATGCCCTGTATGATGCTGGTTAACTCCTCATCGCTGATGGGCTCGGGAAGGAATTCATTGATGACTTCCGCCTCATTGCGCTCGGCCTCTGCCAGATCACTCCTGTTCTGCTGCTCATAAACCTCAGCCGACTCTTTCCTTTGCTTCAGCTGCTTTTGCAAAACCTGTACCTCCTTTTCCTCACTCAGCTGTTGGTTGGCCCCTTTTTCCGTCTTGGCTTTCCACAGCGCCGTCTTGATCGAGCGCAGGGCTTCAAGCCTTTGCTTTTGCTTGTTCTTGAGGGCTTCTTTGATTTCACCCTCTACTTTTTCCAGTATTGCCATAGCTTTTGAGTTTTAACGTATCAAACGTCCTTAAGTTTAACAGCCGTTCCAAATGCCAGTATTTCACTCACCCCCTGCGCTACATTGGAAGTGGTGAAACGAACATTGATAACGGCATCTGCATTCAATTTTTTGGCTTCCTCAACCATCCTCTCGAGGGCGGCGTTCCTGGTGTTGGTTAGCAGGTCGGAATATTCGCTCACCTCTCCACCCGCAAAATTTTTAATAAAAGCCACAATGTCGCGTCCGAAAAAACGGGCCCGCGTGGAGTTGCCACGCACCAAACCCAGGGTTTCGGACACTTCCTTATGAGCAATGTTTTCTGTGTTGGCAATGAGCATGGTCCTGATTATTAATCAACGTTATCATGCAGATAGGAATTGTTTTCCCTTAAGCGGGTTTCATTGTTTTCTTCGTCGTCCGAAAGGGTGTAGCGTGAAATTTTGGTTTCTTTGCTGGGTTTGGATTGGTCCAGTTTGATTTTTTTGCGTTTGTAGGCCGGTTCATTCTCCAGGGCTTCGATGTTTTTGAGGTTGCGCATGATGTTTTTGGAGTTGACCGCCGTTTGATCCCTGCTTTCGCGAAGTTTTTCCATCACCTGGTCTTTGTCGATGGTTTCATGCTCCTGATCCCTTTCATCACTGCCCTTGCGGCTTTTTACCACAAACTGTTCCTCCTCGCTTTCCTCGCGCTCATCACGTAGGTCAAAGTTGAAGGTCCGCTGTTGGGTTGCTCTTGACCGGGAAGGTTGATTTTCCGGCTTTTTGTAGGAGCCGGAATCGACCAGCTGGCCCTTTTGTTTGGTTGGAGATTCTTTTTGAACAGGATCTTTATAGGGGGTGTCCTGCAAGGTGACCTTCTTTTTATGTGATTTTTTGGCGTAAAGCTCGGGGATGCTGCTGTCTTCAAATCCGGTGGCAATGATCGTAACACTGATCTTATTGCCCAGCGATTCTTCGGTACCGGTACCCCAAATGATGTTGGGATTGGCACCGACCTCGGCGTTGATGTAGTCGGTGATCTCTCCGATCTCATCCATGGTGATCTCTTCCGCCCCCGAATTGATGTTGAGCAGGATATTTTCCGTTCCGGTGATGTCATTGTCATTGAGTAGGGGAGAGGTCAGGGCCTTTTCTATGGCCTTGGTGGCCCGGTTTTCTCCTTCCGCCATACCCGTGCCCATAATGGCTACCCCGCTGTCGGTCAGGACAGTTTGTACATCGGCAAAATCCACATTGATGTAACCCGGTACGGTGATGATCTCAGCAATGCCCTTGGCCGCGGCAGCCAGGATGTTATCGGCGTGCGAGAAGGCCTGGGAAAGTTTCATGTTGCCGGCCACCTCCCGCAGCTTTTCATTGTTGATCACCAGCAGCGAATCCACGTACTGGCCCAGCTCATGGATGCCTTCAATGGCCTGTTGTATCCTGCGCTGGCCCTCAAAGCGAAAGGGAATGGTGACAATGGCTACCGTCAAAATGCCTTGCTCCCGGGCGGCCTTGGCTATGATGGGAATGGCTCCCGTGCCTGTTCCACCACCCATGCCCGCCGTTAAAAAGACCATCTTGGTGTTGCTCGAGAGGATGTCCATGACCTGGTCCAGGCTTTCAATGGCCGCTTCCCGGCCTATCTCCGGCTTGTTGCCGGCCCCCCGGCCCTCGGTTAAAGACTCTCCCAATTGAACCTTTACCGATACCGGACTCTTGGAAAGCGCCTGGGCATCCGTGTTGCATACCACAAAATTGACATCCTTGATGCCTTCATTGTACATGTGGTTGATCGCATTGCCCCCGCCGCCTCCTATACCTACTACTTTGATGATGGAGGAGCGGTCCACCGGCAAATCAAAATGCATCAATTCCTCGGCCATAATATGCTGTTTTTTTTTCTTTTAACATTACCTTGAGCCTTACTGCCATAGTTTAGCTTGAATCCCTGTGGGTTCTGCTTGCATTGCTGCCATCGTTCAGGTTGAATCTTTGCAGATCCTATGATATCAATTCCATAGTTCAGATTAAATCTTTGCGGATCCTATTGCATTGCTGCCATCGTTTTGGTTGAATCCCTGCGATGATCCTGCTTACATCTCCGCATCGTTTTCTTCAAAGATTTCACTGAAGGCTTGTTTAACCCGCCATAAAAGACCTTTCTTGCCATTTCCCTGGTCTTTTTGCGGGGCCTCTTCCTGTTCATTCTCTTGTTGGTTTTCATCGGATTCTTCCCGGGGAACCTTATTCTGGGCATGAAATTCAAAGCCTTTCAGTACCAAACCTACACTGGTCGAGAACATGGGGTTGTTTACTTCCGGTACACTCTCCGATGCCAGATTTTCCCCGGGATAACCAAGACGTACATCCATCCCGGTGACAAATTTGACCAGCTGGGGGAGATCTTTCAACAGGGCACCCCCACCGGTAACGACTATACCGGCGCTGAGCCGTTCATAATAGCCCGAGTTTTCTATTTCATACAATACCGCGTTGAGGATTTCCTCCATGCGCGACTGGATGATGTAGGCCAGGCTTTTTAGCGATATTTCCTTGGGTTCGCGTCCGCTGATCCCTGGTATGGAGACCACCTCGTCTTCCCGGGCCAGATCACCCAGGGCGGAACCATACTGTATCTTGAGCAGTTCAGCCTGCCGCTGGAGTATCGAGGAGCCCTCCTTGATGTCTTTGGTGACCACATCCCCTCCAAACGGAATGACTGCCGTGTGGCGGATGATGTCGTCATAGTAAACCGCTACATCGGTGGTGCCCCCGCCAATGTCTACCAGGGCCACACCTGCCTCTTTCTCATCAGCGGTCAGCACCGCCGAGGAGGAAGCCAATGGCTCCAGGATCAACTCATTCAGCGATAAATCGGCTTTGTTGATGCATTTGCCAATGTTGCGGGCTGAGGTGATCTGACCAATGACAATGTGGAAATTGGCCTCTACCCGACGCCCTAGCATCCCCACCGGGTTTTTGATGCCCGTCTCGTTATCCACAATGAAGTTTTGTGGCAGTACATGAATGATTTCTTCGCCCACATCAATCGAGATGTTATACATCTCGCGAATTAGATTGTCAATGTCTTTGCGGGTGATCTCATCCTCATACGAATCGCGGTTGATGTAGCCGCGGTTGCGGATGGTCTTGATGTGCTGTCCGGCAATGCCGACAAAAACATCCGAGATCATGGTCCCCGAGGCCGCCTGGACCTCTTCAACCGTCTTTTGGATGGCATTAACCGTCTCATCAATATTCTGGACGACCCCCCGCTTGATACCCGTCGAGGGCGTCTTGGAGATGCCCAGAATCTCGATCTTACCGTTTTCTTTCTTCTTCCCGGTAACGGCAACAACTTTGGTTGTTCCAATGTCTATGGCAGCAACGAATGGCTCTTGTGAACTCATCTTGATCTATCTTTTGGTGCAAACGATTTGATTGTCGTATTCTAAGTTGATCTTTAAATATTTATTCCACCCTGTATTGTTGAAACCCTTTTCATATAAGGCTTTTAGGTGTCGAAACTTCTTGCGGTACCCCTCATACGGGCCCAGTTTGATTAAGTGACCGCCAACCCTGGGAATAAGCTCGTATTCTCCTTCCCGGTTCAGGTATATCTGTTCAATCTGAGCTTCCCAGAAAGGATGGTTGTGGATGAACCGGGCCAGGTCAAAGATCTTACATATCGCATAGTTCTTCTTTCCATCGTAATCGCCCGGACAGGGCAGTTTATTTTGCCGGGCCGGCTCAAAAAATTCCTTGATCTCCCCGCTGGCCACAAGCACATGGGAGGTGTATCCCTGTGAAACGGGCAGAATAACACCTTCCGGATCGATGTAATAACTGCGCCCGCGGGCATTGATGACCCGGACAATGGGATTGCGCTGGTCAATGCGGATGTGCAGATCTCCATTCCCGGTGAAGTAAAGTTCTGCCTGTTTAACCAGCGGCTTGTCTGCCAAATATCGCTCAATTTGCCGGATGTTGATGTTGCTGGTCTCTTCCCCCCGGATTTTCGTGCCCAGGTTGTGGATGATGTTCTGAACCTTGCTCCGGGTTATGAACTGGTCCTGCAGGCTGTCACTGATCGTTACTTTTACCTTTGAACAGATGGTTCGTTCCCTTTTCTTGTTGACAAACGAAAGGGCCACCGCCAAATAAAGCAGGATGCCACCCCAAAGCGCTATTTGTTTGAACCTTTTCATTGTGCTGCAACCCGTTTTTCCATCATTTGCCGGATGGGTTCGACCATTTGATCAATGTCCCCGGCCCCAAGAGTCACCAGGGTTTCAATATTGCGGTTGTCCAGCAACCCCAACAATTCCTTCTTGCTGGCGATTTGTGCCGGTATATGTTGAACCTGATCCAGGATGATCCGGGATGAAACCCCTTCTATGGGCTTTTCCCGCGCCGGATAGATATCCAGCAGGATCAGCTCATCCAGTAACTCAAGGCTTTCGGCAAATTCCCGGGCAAAATCCCGGGTGCGCGAATATAGATGTGGCTGAAAAATACCAGTAATCCGCTTTTTAGGATAAAATTCGCGTATGGAACTTATCGTGTAGGATATTTCAGCAGGATGGTGCGCGTAATCATCAATGTAGAGCATATTTGCCTGGTTGAACTGTACATCCAGCCTCCGCTCGATGCCCTGGAAAGTCGACAGGTTTTTGTAGAGAAATTCCCGGCCCAATCCCTGCAGGTAAGCAGCACTCAATGCCGCAATGGCGTTTTCTACGTTGACCTTCCCCGGCAGATGCAGTGAGAAGCCCTCTAATGTTTTTTCCGGGGTGACCAAATCGAAGAAGTATTTGCCTTCGCGAATGGTCAGGTTCAATGGGTAAAAGTCAGCCCCGGGGTTTAACGAGTAGCTGTAGGTTTTCAGTTTGCTGGTGATCTGGGGGTTGATTTTCAGGTTGCTGTGATGAAGCAAAATCCCTTGCTCGGGAAGCCTGCCGATAAACTCATCAAAGGCCTTGCGGATAGAGTCTTCATTGTGGTAAATGTCCAAATGGTCGGCATCGATCGAGGTGATCACCGCCATATTGGGATGCAGGTTTAGGAACGAGCGGTCAAACTCATCGGCTTCGGCTACCATGATGTTGCTTTTGGCATTGACCAGCACGTTGCTCTGGTAATTCTTGACCACCCCGCCCAGGAAAGCATTGCAGCCCGAATCGCTTTGATGCAGAAGATGAGCAATTATCGAAGAAACGGTGGTCTTGCCATGGGTGCCGGCAACCGCCAGGCAACGCTTGTTCCTGGAGATCTCGCCCATGACCTGCGAGCGCTTGAGCACTGTATAGCCGTGATCGGTGAAGAAGTTCAGCTCCTTGTGATCGGAAGGAATAGCCGGAGTATAGATGATCAGCGTCCTTTTTTTGTTTTGGGTGAAGGGCGAAGGAATCAAATCAGGTTCGTCCTCGTAGTGAATGATCACCCCTTCCCGCTCCAGTTTTTGTGTCAGCGGCTTGGAGACCACGTCATAACCGGCCACTTCTTTGCCCAGGGCATTGAAATACCGGGCCAGGGCGCTCATGCCAATGCCACCGACGCCAATTAGGTAAACTCGATTGATTCGCTCCAGATTCATGATTTAATCAGTTTTAACGTCTCCTGCGCAATCTTATGCGCAGAATCCGGTTTAGCAATTTCACCAATATGGCGGGCCAGGGCTTCGGCCTGCTGATCATGGTCTATTATGCCAAAGGCTTTTTGTACCAATACATAGGGGGCCTCCTCATCCGGGACCAGCAGGGCCGCGTTGCGGTCGGCCAGCGACCGGGCATTTTTGGTCTGGTGATCTTCCGCTACATTGGGCGAGGGCACCAGGATCACCGGTTTTTTTACCAGGGCCAGCTCCGAGATGGTCCCGGCTCCAGCCCGGGAAATGATCAGGTCGGCCGCTGCATAGGCCAAATCCATCCGGTCAATGAAATCAACCAAACGAATGTTGGGCAAACTAAACGAGGCCATCGCTTTGACCGCTTGCTCATGATAATTACCCCCGCATTGCCAGATCATCTGTACCTGGCGCTTCTCAAAATCATGCAGGTGGCGCATGATGCTCTCGTTGATCGAACGTGCTCCCTGACTTCCTCCCAAAACCAAAATGGTCTTGATCTGCGGGGAAAGATCAAAATGTTCCATGGCCTGCTGCTTCTTATTGGCCTGTGGAATTAACGCTTCCCTTACCGGATTGCCGGTAAGCTCAATCTTATCGCCGGGGAAATATTTGTCCATCCCTTCATAGGCCACGCATATCTTTGCGGCCCGATGCGCCAGCATCCGGTTGGTGATCCCGGCGTATGAATTTTGTTCCTGCAACAGCACCGGAATGCCCCTTCGGCTGGCTACCCGCAGAACCGGCCCGCTGGCATAGCCGCCTACCCCAACAACTGCATCCGGCTGAAAATGTTTGATGATGCGCTTCGATTTGACCAAACTCCTTATCAACTTAAAGGGAACCAACAGGTTCTTCCAGGTGAGCCGGCGTTGTATCCCTGCTACCGGTAATCCAATGATGTGATAGCCGGCATCCGGTACCTTGCGCATTTCCATCTTGCCTTTGGCCCCCACGAAAAGAATGCGGATCTGGGGGTTGATGCGCTGAAGGGCATTGGCAATGGCAAGGGCCGGAAAAACATGGCCGCCGGTGCCGCCACCGCTGATGATGATATGTGGCGCTTTCTTATGCATGTGTCGCTTTTTTGGCATCGTTTCCCGAAGTTTTTTTGCCCGAAGTTTCTTTGCCCGCTGAACGGCTTACACTTAATATGATTCCTATAGCCAGGCTGCTGAAAAGCAATGACGATCCGCCCATGCTTACAAAAGGTAGGGTCTGGCCGGTGACCGGGATCAGATGAACGGTTACCCCCATGTTGATCACCGCCTGAATGACCAGCAACAGGGTCAGCCCCGTGGCCAAGAAAGCCCCGAATGTCCGGGTGCTCCGCCTGACAATCACCCCGGCCCGGTACAGCAAAACCATATACAAGAACAAAATGAATAGCCCGCCCACAAATCCATATTCCTCTACTATAATGGCATATATGAAATCCGAATAAGCGTAGGGCAGAAAATCCCGCTGGGTGCTGTTGCCAGGGCCTTTGCCCAAAACACCCCCCGTGGCAATGGCAATCTTCGACTGTTTGACCTGGTAATTGTCTGATGATTCACCATCTGTGAAATGCTCAATCCGGCTTTCCCAGGTGTCAATGCGCCCCTGCTCCCCGCTTAAAAGCAAACTCCCCACCAGTATGCCCAGTAAGACCACCCCGAGCATGACCATTGAGGCGATGTACTTGATTTTAACCCGCCCGACAAACATCAGGATCATGACGGTGGCAAAAAGAATCAGCGCCGTGGAGAGGTTCTCCGGTAGAATCAACCCGCAAATGATCAGGGCCGGCACAAAAAGATAACCCACCACCTCTTTGAAGTTGGTGATCCGGTATTGCTTGACCGACAGGATACGGGCAGTATACATCACCAGGGCCAGTTTGGCAAAATCGGAGGTCTGAATGGTCAGACCGATGCCCGGAAGGGTCAGCCACCTTTTGGCCTGGTTCACACTGGTGCCCATCACCAGGGTCAAAATCAACAGAACAAAAGCCACAATGAGCAGCAGCTGGGAAAGCTTCGAGTAAAACTTATAGGGGATGTTGTGGGTGATGAAAATGACCACCAAACTTAATACCAGCAATGAAAAGTGCTTGAGGATGTAGGAAGCGGTGCTGGCATCCTGCGACTGATAAGCCAGCGAGCCCGTTGAACTGTATACCGCCAGCAACGAGAATAACGAGAGCAGGAGCACAACCCCCCAGATAACCCCGTCGCCTTTGAAGTATTTTGCCAGTATATCCCGCATCTGCTCAATTTTTGGGTTTAAAGTTTGCGTACCGCTTTTTTGAACTGGTTGCCCCGGTCTTCATAGTTTTCAAACAGATCGAAACTTGCACAAGCCGGTGATAGCAAAACCGTGTCGCCCTTTTTGCTCAGGTAATAAGCTGTTTGTACAGCTTCCTGCGCCGTGGTGGTGTCCACAATGGTATCAACCAGATCGCTAAACGCATGATGAATCTTGTTATTGTCAACGCCCAGGCATATGATGGCCTTGACCTTGTCGCGCACCAGATCCCGAAGGCCGCTGTAGTCATTGCCCTTGTCCTGCCCCCCGGCAATCCATATCAGGTTATCCGGCATGCTCTCCAGGGCATACCACGTCGAGTTGACATTGGTGGCCTTGGAATCATTGATGAAATGAATGCCATGGATCTTTAAAACATGCTCAAGGCGGTGTTCAACCCCCTTGAAATGGGCCAGGCTTTTGCGTATGGATTCCTTGCGGATATCCAGGGCCCGGGCCGCAATGGAAGCGGCCATTGAGTTGTAGGCATTGTGTTTGCCCTTTAAAGCCAGATCATGTATTGACATAGTGAATGGGTTGTTTTTATACTGGATCAACATGGTTTCATTTTCAATCCACCCGGCCTGCCGGCGATCATTACCCAGGGTGAACCCGGCCAACCGGGCCGGAAGAGAGAGCCGGCCGAGGTGTCGGCCAATAACCGGATCATCTGCGTTGTAGATGAAAAGATCACTGGCCGCCAGGTTGCTCGTTATCCTGAATTTTGATGCTACATACTGCTCCATTTGATGGCCATACCGGTCAAGGTGATCGGGTGTGATGTTCAGCAATACCGCAATATCAGGCTTGAAATGGTATATCCCGTCGAGCTGGAAAGAACTCAGCTCAATGACAAAATAGTCATGATCCTCCATGGCCACCTGATAAGCCAGGCTGTTGCCCACATTTCCGGCCAGCCCGGCATCCAGCCCGGCATCCTTTAATATCTGATGCACCAGCTTGGTGGTGGTGGTTTTCCCATTGCTCCCGGTGATGCATATTTTAAAAGACCTGGTATAACGCCCGGCAAACTCAATTTCTGAAATTACCGGAATGTTTTTGCCCCGGGCTTTTGCTACCATCTCGGCCTGGTCAGGAATGCCCGGACTTTTTATGACTTCTCCGGCCTCCAGTATTGCCCCCTCGCTGTGGCCCTCCTGCTCGTAAGCAATGCCCCATTCTTCCAACAGCTGCACGTAGTTCTCCCGTATGACGCCATTGTCCGAGACAAATACATCATATCCCTGCTTTTTTGCCAAAACAGCAGATCCCGTTCCGCTTTCTCCAGCTCCCAATATGACCAGGCGTTTGCTCATGTTTGTTGTTCTATCTGATCTTTAGTGTAACGATGGTGATCACCGCCAACAATATGGCAACGATCATAAACCGGATGACAATCTTGGGTTCAGGGTACCCCTTCATTTGATAGTGATGATGGATGGGAGTCATCCTGAAAATGCGGCGCCCCACTCCGTACTTTTTGCGCGTATATTTGAAGTAAGAAACCTGCAACAACACAGAGATGCTCTCAACGAAGAAAACACCGCACAGAATGGGTATCAGCAATTCCTTGCGAATGATGATCGCATAAACGGCAATGATCCCCCCCAGGGCCAGGCTCCCGGTATCGCCCATGAAAACCTGGGCCGGATAAGAATTGTACCACATAAACCCAATGGTGGCCCCGATGAAGGCACTGATGTAGACCACCAGCTCACCCGTATAGGGTATATACATGATGTTTAGGTAATCGGCATAAATCATGTTGCCCGATACATAGGCCAAAATGCCCAATGTAGCCCCGATAATGGCCGAGGTGCCTGTGGCCAGCCCGTCCAGCCCGTCGGTTAGATTGGCCCCGTTGGAAACGGCCGTGACAATAAGAATGGTCACGATCACAAAGGCTATCCAGGCCAGCTTTTCACTGTGCTTGCCCGTAAAAGCCACCAGGTATTCATAGTCGAATTCGTTGTTTTTGAGAAAAGGAATGGTCGTGATCGTCGATTTGACGTCTTTTACGAATTGTTTCTCGTTATCCCTGTCCCGGTCGTAATCGTTCATTACCTGAACCGCTGTTTTATCGGCAATTTCTTCTTTGTCAACCTTTTGTCGAACAGTGACATCTTCACTCATATACAGGGTGAGCCCCACGATTAACCCCAGCACCACCTGCCCCCCGATTTTGAATTTGCCGGCCAAACCGCTCTTATTCTTTTTGAAAATCTTGATGTAATCGTCCACAAAACCCACCAGGCCCAGCCATATGGTGGTGATCAGCATCAGGATGATATAGATATTGTTGAGGTTGGCGAACAGCAGGGTCGGAATCAGAATGGAGGCCAGGATGATCAGACCGCCCATACTCGGGGTGCCGGCCTTCACTTTTTCTCCTTTCAGGCCCAGTTCCCTGATCTTTTCTCCAATCTGCTGGCGCACCAAAAAATTGATGATCCGCCGCCCGAAGATCAGCGATATGATCAGGGAGGTGATCACGGTCATGGCCGAACGAAAGGAGATGTATTGAAACATCCCCGCGCCGGGCACATCCAGTTGATCGAGGTATTGAAAAAGATGATATAGCATAGCGTTAATTGTGAATATTAAATATTTCCTTTATCACCTCCCGGTCATCAAAATGGTGGCGGACCCCCTGAATTTCCTGATAGGTTTCATGGCCTTTCCCGGCCACCATAATGATATCGCCGGATTGAGCCATCATGCAGGCCGAGCGGATGGCCTCGCGGCGGTCGGATATGCTCACGATACGCTGATCCTGCTGCGGAGACACCTCCCGGCGCATATCGTCCAAAATGGCCTGCGGATCCTCGCTCCTGGGATTGTCCGAGGTCAAAACCACCCGGTTGCTGTATTTTAATGCAATGGCTGTCATCCGGGGCCTCTTGCTTTTGTCCCGGTCCCCGCCGGCTCCTACTACCGTAATCAGCTGTTGCTGCTTCTTTTGAACTTCCTGGACCGTCGACAATACATTCTCCAAAGCATCCGGGCTGTGGGCATAATCCACCACCGCCGTTTTACCCCCCTCTGAACGAAACGTCTCAAATCGCCCTTCCACCGGCATCAACTTGCTGATGTCCTTCAGCAATTCTTCCTCCCGGTAACCCAGCAGTTTGGCCGTGGCGTAAACCCCCAGCAAATTGTAAGCGTTGAACCTCCCCACAAGCGGGGTCCAGAGTTCCCGGTGGTCGATGGTTAAAAGGGTCCCGTCGATGTGCTTCTCCAAAATCCGAGCCTTGAAATCAGCATGCCGCTTCAGGGCAAAAGTGTATGCCGAAGCCCGGCAGTTTTCAACCATGATCGAGCCCCGGCGATCGTCGGCGTTGATCAGGGCAAAGCCGCCGGGTTCAATATAATGGTCGAAAAGCTTTTTCTTCGAGTGGATATAATCGTCGAATGTTTTATGATAATCCAAATGTTCATGGGTGATGTTGGTGAACACCCCCCCGTGGAAATTCAATCCGGCAGTGCGATTTTGTTTGAGCGCATGTGAACTGACTTCCATAAAAGCATAGCGGCATCCCTGTTCAACCATATTGCTGAGCAGGGCATTGATTTGTACTGCATCAGGGGTAGTGAAGCGTGTTTTTAGCCTTTCGCGACCCACATAATTGGCAATGGTAGATATCAGACCTGCCTGGATGCCATGCTGAAGGAACAAACCATGCAGAAGCGTCGCTGTGGTGGTCTTGCCATTGGTTCCGGTGATCCCGATCAGTTTAAGGCGGTAGGAGGGATGGTCGTAGAAATTCGCGGCCATCTGGCCCAATGCCTTCGAGGTATCTTCAACCTGCAGGTAAGTAACCCCCTGGTTCTGATTTTGAGGCATGCGTTCACACACCACCACAGTGGCACCCTGATCTGCTGCAGTCTGGATATAGGAATGCCCGTCTACCTGCAGCCCCCGCACCGCAACAAAAACATCTCCTTTGCCTACCGCCCGCGAGTCAAACCGGATGTTGGCGGCACGCCCCTCCAGGCTGCCGGCATGATCCAGCAATTGAATGCCTTCCAGTATGTCGCTCAATGCTTTCATCAGTGAAACGTCATGGTTAAAGTGACCTGATCGCCCGGCTCGATGCGTTCGCCAGGCTCCACCGACTGATCCCTCACACTTCCCCGTCCGCGCACTTTTACATTCAATCCCAGGTTCTCCAGAATGTACACCGCGTCCTTTACACCCATGCCTACCACATTGGGCATGGTGTGCTGGTCAATGTAGCGGTTGGCCAAATCAATCAGCGAATCCTTCTTGCGGGTTACCACCCACCTCGAATCCACATGGCGCTCATTGACCTTTACCCCAATGTCGCGGAGCACACGCTTCAATTCCTGGCGGTGGCTGTGCTTGGTGAAGGGGATCTCCTTCGAATCGCCATTCCCGGCCAGCTTTAACCCATCGTGCATGTCAAAGCTGGTCGCGTAAACCTTATCGGCGATCTCTTTGAATACCGGCCCGGCTACTACATTGCCGTAATAAACATCCCGGGTGGGGCTGTTTACCACCACAATGCAGGAGTAAATCGGGTCGTTGGCCGGGAAATAACCGACAAAAGAAGCCTGATAACTGATGCCCGAATCGCTGCGATAACCGTATTTTTGGTTGGCGATCTGAGCTGTGCCGGTTTTCCCGGCTATCTCATAGTTCTGGTTTTTTAAATTCTGCGCCGTGCCTTCTTCCACCACCCCTTTCAGCAGGTTTTGTACTTTGTCAATGGTTGGCTGCGAACAGATGGAGGGGTTGATCACCTGCTTGTTGAAAGTTTTGACCTCTTGCCCGTGTTCCTTAATTTTCTTGACAAATTGGGGCTTGACCATCTTGCCGTCATTGGCCACGGCATTGTAAAAGGTCAATATTTGCAGCGGGGTCAGCCGCACTTCATAGCCGATCGACATCATCGGCAAAGAAAGCCCCGACCAGTACTTATCGCCGGGATATTTGATCCGCGGTTCGCCTTCCCCTTTGATCTTTAACCCCAGCTTTTCATCCAGGTTCATGCTGTAGAGACGGTCGATGAACTGGCTGGGGTTTTCCCGGTAATGCCGGGTGATGATTTTGGAAATGCCTACATTGGAGGAATGGGTGAAGGCTTTGCGAACGGTGATTTTGCCATATCCCCCGGGCTTGGTATCGGAAAGCTTTTTGTCGTAATAATAGACGGTGCCGTCGCCCGTGTCAATGGTGTCCTGAAGGCTCACGTAGTTGTCTTCCAGGGCTGCTATAATAGAGGCCAGCTTAAATGTGGAGCCCGGCTCTCGGCTTTCTCCCACAGCGTAATTATAGATCTCCTTGTATCTGCCCGATTCGGTTTTGCCCAGGTTGGCAATGGCCTTGACTTTGCCGGTCTTCACTTCCATCAAAACGGCAGTGCCGTGGTCGGCATTGTGCTCTTTGAGCTGCTCACGAAGGGCACTCTCGGCCACATCCTGGATGTTGATGTCGATGGTGGTCACTACATCCTGTCCACTCTGCGGCTCAATCTCGTTTTCATCACTCACCGGGATCCATACCCCGCCCTGTATCCTGCGCATCATACGTACCCCTTTGACCCCCTTCAGGTAAGAATCATACGCCCCCTCTATGCCAACAATGTTGCCGCCTTCCCAATCCGTGGTATAACCAATGGTCCGGGAAGCCAGGTTGTCATGGGGCTGAATGCGAATGTTCTTCTGAATCACGATGAAACCTCCTTTGTATCGCCCTTTCCTTAATAAAGGGAACGTTTTGAGCTTTTTCAATTCCTTATAATTGACCCGCTCCTTGACCAGGTGAAAACGTTCACCGTTTTTGCGGGCACGGTAAAGCTCCCGGCGGTAGCGGGAAGCCGACTTGTCTTCAAATAAACCGGCCAGGCGCCGCGAAAGGGTGTCAAGCTTGTTGAAGTACCGCTCACGGCCCATCTCTAAACCCGTGCTGCGGGTGTCCAGCCTGATCTCGTAAAAAGGCACCGAGCTGGCCAATAAACGCCCGTGACTCGAATAGATGTCGCCCCGGTTCGACTCTACCATCACACTTTTCATATGCAGCTCCTCGGCCTTCTTGCTTAGTTCCTGCCCCTGAAAAACCTGCAGGTACAGGATCTTTCCGGCGATCAAAAGACCAAAAAGCAGTATAACCGCATATACCACACCAACACGCCATACGATGTCCTTCTTTAATGGCATAGCTACTCTTCCTTTTCCACCACAATTTTGCGCGGGGGCGTGAGCGATTCCCGCAAACCCATGTCCTTCTCCTTGATTAACCGTACCACCTCCGATTGCTTGCTTAAATGCATCAGCTCGGCCGAAGTGGATATCGCCCTGGCCCGAAGCTCCCTGACCTCATCCTGAAGCCTGGAATTTTCCCGGACCACATTTTCCGCATGATAGCGGTTGGCAATGTAAAATAAAGCCAAAAGCGTCAGGAAAAGAATGAAAGGCAGCTGACGAACCACCTTCTCGCGGGTCAGCAATGAGCCCCCCAAAAAACCCTTAAGCGTTCCGCCTCGCCGGAGCTCTTTGCGCTCCTGCTTCTCATCAATGAACTCTACGTTTTTGCGCTCATCCTTCATAATCCCGGTTTCTTTTGTATTAGCTGCTGGTCAATACTTCCTGTGTTACAACTTTTCAGCAATTCTTAACTTCGCACTGCGCGCCCGGTTGTTGCCCCGGAGCTCCTCGGCTCCCGGAGTGATGACTTTCTTGTTGATCATCTGCCAGGGAACCTGCATCTGCCCATAAAAATCCTTCTCCACCCGCCCCTCAAAATTGCCGGTTTTGATGTAGTTTTTTACCGTACGATCTTCCACCGAATGATAGGAGATTACCGCTAATCTACCACCTTTTTTCAACATTTCTTTGCTTTGGGTCAGAAAATATTTTAGGCTCTCAACCTCCCCATTTACTTCTATGCGAAGGGCCTGGAATATCCGCGCCAGAAATTTGTTGCGCTGCTTCACCGGCGTGAGCCCCGATAATAGCTCCACCAAATCGCCGGTATGTTCAATGTTGCTTTTTGCCCGCTCCTGAATAATCGCCTCGACAATGAATCGGGCTTTCTTAAGCTCCCCGTATTGCCTGAAAATCTCCAGCAACCGCGATGGCGTATAGGTGTTTAAAACCTCAGCGGCCGTTAATGTACTTTTTTGATTCATGCGCATGTCCAGGGGCGCTTCGTAACGAAAAGAAAAACCCCGCTCCGGGCTGTCCAGGTGATGAGACGATACCCCCAGATCAGCCAATATCCCATCCAGCTTCTGAAACCCGAGGTATTTGACGAAGTTTTTCATGTATCTGAAATTATGCGGAATAAAAATAAGCCGCTCGTCCTCCATGATGTTTGCCTGGGCCGCCAAATCCTGGTCAAAGGCCACCAACCAGCCGCGACCCAGCTCTTCCAGAATCCTCTTGCTGTGGCCACCACCACCAAAAGTGGCATCTACGTAAATGCCACCCGGGTTGATGTTCAATCCCCCAATACTCTCTTTCAATAATACTGCCTGATGAAACATAGCCCCCCCCTTATTGACCTTCTTCCGATGAGGTACCCATGATCTTCTCGGCAAGTTCGGCAAAATCCTCCTCCGACTCATCAATGCGTTCATACAGATGTTTGGCCCATATCTCGATTTTGCCATCCTGACCCGCCATGATCACTTCCCTGGAGATCTCTACCTGATCCAGTAACCTTTTGGGGATGAGCAGCCGTCCGTTCCCATCAAGTGCCAGTTCCGCTGTGCCTTTATAAAAATTTCTCAGGAATTTGTTGTGCTCCTTATTATAGGGATTGATCCGCTGACGGATCAGTTGATTTTGCCGTTCCCATTCATCAAAGGGATAGAGCACAAGACAGGGCTCGAAGATGTCTTTCTTGACCACGAACCGGTCGCCCGAAGCAGAATCCATCTGCTTTTTGAAGCCCGAAGGGAAGGTGATCCGTCCCTTCTCGTCGACCCGGCATGTATAATCTCCTATAAACGTGGCCATACACTACACCTAAATTAAATGTAAAGATAAAGAAAATATTTCCACAAGCAACCACTTTAACCCATTTTTTACCACGGTGTTGAAAACTTTTCCCATTTCCGGCCATTGGGCATTCCCAGATTGGCCCGTTTGCAAAGGGAATAGGATTGTTGGTTTAAGGGAAATTTTGTATTTTTACTCACTTTTTTAAACGGATAAAGCGTTTATGATGGAGGAGCCACATCAACCTGATCGAATCAATATCCGGGAAGTCTTTCGCAAAAAGAATCCCCGGGTGGCCCGGCTAATTCCAGGGTTTGTATACCGTTACCTCAGGCGCATCATTCACCAGGATGAGATCAATGAAGTGTTGCCCCGGATCCGGCATCTTGAAGGACTGGACTTTGTCCGGGCAGGATTGGATGAATTCAACATTGATATTCGTTCCTTTGGCAAAGAACATATTCCCCGGGAAGGGCGATTTATCTTTGTGGCCAATCACCCCCTGGGCGGGCTTGATGGATTGGCTTTTGCCAGGGAGGTGGGCGATATCTATCCCGATGTGAAGTTTATTGTCAATGATATTTTACTGAACATCAAGAACCTGGAACCCATCTTTGTTCCGGTCAATAAGCACGGCAAACAATCCAGTGATTACGTCAGGCGAATTGAAGCGACATACCACAGCAATGCCCAGATTCTGAACTTTCCAGCCGGGCTGTGTTCAAGAAAAATCAAGGGGAAGATAGTCGATCTGCCCTGGCACAAGAGTTTTATCAATAAAGCCCAAAAGCATCAGCGGCATATCATTCCAGTTCACATCAGCGGGAAGAATTCCAATTTTTTCTATAACCTGGCCAATCTGAGGGTCTTCCTCGGGATCAAAAGCAACATTGAAATGTTCTATCTGCCCAATGAAATGTTTAAGCAACAGGCCGCCCACATCGATCTGACCTTTGGAAAACCCATCGATTACCGCTGGCTGGATAAACGCTTTTCCCCCCAGCAATGGGCCACTAAAATCAAGGAACACGTTTACCGGTTGGAGTCCAATAGCCAGGAGGAATTTGTTCCTTAGCAATCACAAAAAAATTCATAGTTTTGACCCCTAAAAACGAATACATGCAGGATATTGTCGACCCGGTTGATAAGGCGCTTTTACGAGAGGAGCTGACAGCCGACAAATTTCTTCGCCATACCAACTATGGGAACAATCACCTCTATATTGTCACCCATCAGGATTCGCCACAGGTGATGAGGGAGATAGGCCGGCTCCGGGAAGTTACTTTCCGCCAGGCGGGAGGTGGCACAGGCAAAGACATTGATCTGGATAAATTCGATGTGAGCGAAGATCCATATAATCAGCTTATCTCATGGGATCCGAGAGAGGAAGAAATTTTAGGGGGGTATCGCTTTAAGGTCTGCAATGACCATACCCGGCCTGAAAACCTGGCTACCTATAAGCTTTTTCATTTTACGGAGGGATTCAACCAGCATTATCTGCCATATACCATTGAATTGGGCCGGTCTTTTATTCAGCCTACCTTCCAGTCGACCGGGAACAGGCGCAAGACCCTCTACGCTCTGGATAATCTGTGGGACGGGTTGGGCGCACTGGTGGTGCTGCACCCACAGCATCGGTATTTCTTCGGAAAGGTGACCATGTATCCTCATTTCAACCGGAAGGCCCGCGATCTGATCCTCTACTTCCTCCATGAACAGTTTAATGATGCCCGCGAGCTGGTTCACCCCAAAGAACCGGAAACCTTCGAGACGGATGTCCGTGAGCTGGAAACCTTATTCAGGGACAAATCCTATGAACAGGGCCTAAAGATCCTCTCCCAGCAGGTTCGCCAGTTGGGCGAAAACATTCCACCCCTGATCAATGCCTATATGAACCTTTCCAGAACCATGAAGATATTTGGCACGGCTTTGAACGAATCCTTTGGAAATGTGGAGGAAACCGGCATTATGATTACCATCGCCGATATTTATCCCAAAAAGGTCAAACGCCATGTGGATTCCTTTAACCGGGATGAGGAAAGTGAATCGTGAATCCTGCCGCTTGTGATGTATAAGTAAGACCGCCGTTTAGGTTTTAATAATTCCACGGGCCGTGTTTCAATCGTGGGCCGGGTCGTGTTTATTATGCGGCGGATTGCCTTCCGGTAATGACACCGGCGTGGGGTCAATTGGTCAAGTTGACTGTTTTTTAGTTCATTCCGCTGGTCGGATTTCAATATGGCGCCAGGGCTCTTCTTCTTAAGTCCTTGAGCCGGTATCAATAAGCCCGTCGATCGCGGCCTTCGATGAAATCAATGAATGCGGTGTTGACCACCTTGTTGCCCCCCGGCGTGGGATAATTGCCGGTAAAGTACCAGTCGCCGGTGTTGTCGGGAATGGCCTGGTGCAGGCTGTCAATTTTCTGATAAACGATCTGAACCTCTGCATTGATGTTGTCTGCCTTAAGCAATTCACTGATCTTGGCCGAGATCTGTTCATCGGTGAAGGGCCGGTATATTTCCTTGACATAGTTGACCACCTGCTCTTTGGGTAGGTTTTCCTGCTCCTTCGATTTGTTGTAAACATCGTTGATCACCTCTTCCATACCATGTTCCTTGAGCAGGGCGATGGCGGCCTGAAAGGCCACAAAATTTCCCAGCTTGGCCATGTCAATGCCATAGCAGTCAGGATAACGGATTTGGGGAGAAGAAGAAACCACCACGATCTTTTTGGGTTCGAGGCGGTCGAGTATTTGTAAGATGCTCTCTTTTAGGGTAGTACCTCTTACAATGCTGTCGTCAATGATTACCAGGTTGTCAACCCCTTTTCGTACCGTTCCGTAAGTGACATCATAAACATGGCCCACCAGGTCCTTACGCCCGCTCTCCTGTGCAATGAAGGTGCGCAGTTTGACGTCTTTAATGGCAATTTTTTCAACCCGGATCTTTTTGGTCAGCAACTGGTCAAGGTAGGCTTCAGTGAGCTGCTCCTTGTTTTTGACGATCTCCTTTTTCTTGTCCTCCAGCTGATGGTCTTCCAGCCCGTGCAAAAGCCCGTAATAAGCAATTTCTGCGGTGTTGGGGATAAAAGAAAAAACGGTGTTTTCCAGGTCGCCCCCGATTGCATTTAATACCTCAGGAACCAACAATTCGCCAAGTTTCCTGCGCTCCCGGTAGATGTCCTTGTCACTGCCCCGCGAGAAATAGATCCGCTCAAACGAGCAGGCTCGCTTTTCCTGGGGCACCCGGATCTCTTTTTCCCGGACACGCCCGTCTTTTTTCATGATTAAGGCCGATCCCGGCGAAACCTCCCGAACCTGCTCGGCCGGAACATTCATGACGGTCTGGATCACCGGCCGCTCGGATGCGGCTACCACAATTTCATCGTCTTGATAGTAAAAAGCCGGCCGAATGCCCCAGGGATCCCGCATGATGAATGAGTCGCCATGGCCAATGATCCCCCCTATGGTGTATCCTCCATCCCAATCTTTGCTCGATTCTTGTAATATCTTGCTGATGCTCATGTTTTTGGCAATCTGCTCCGAGATCTCCTTGTTGTTGTATCCCTCATTCTTGTAATTGCGAAACAGCAACTGGTTCTCTTCGTCCAAAAAATGCCCCACTTTTTCCAGCATCGTCTCCGTGTCTGAATAATCCTTGGGATGCTGGCCCAGCTCAATTAATAGTTGAAACAACTCATCCACATTGGTCAGGTTGAAATTGCCGGCCAAAACCAGGTTCCTCGATTTCCAGTTGTTCTCGCGCATTACCGGATGCACATATTCGATGTTGTTCTGGCCAAAGGTGCCATAGCGCAGATGACCCAGGTAGATTTCCCCGGCAAAGGGCAGGTGTTCCTTCGCCCATACCGGATCGCGCAACAACTCATCTCGGCCCTGACTGATCTGGTTGTGGGCCGCTTCAATCTCATCAAACACCCGCTTGATCGGCCTGCTCTTATTGGTGCGTACCCGGTGGATGTATTTCAGGCCGGGGGGCAGATCAAACTTTAAATTGGTGATCCCAGCTCCGTCCTGCCCCCGGTTGTGCTGCTTCTCCATTAACAAATACAGCTTCTGCAAACCATACATCCAACTGCCATACTTGGCCTGGTAATATTCCAGGGGTTTTAAAAATCGAATCATCCCTATTCCGCACTCGTGCTGAATTTGATCGCTCATTGTCGCCTCCTGGTCTTATTCGTCTAACGCTGGTAAATTAATCTTGTCTGGTATGATGAAGGCCGAGGGAAATTGCCGTTTGATCTTTTTCAGCGATTTGATCGCCTCGATTTTGGTGCGAAAATCCCCGACGTAAACTTTATAGTAAGGCCTTACGTATTCCCTGTATACCGGAATATCCGGGTAATTTTCATAGAACCGTGTCTTGTATTCTTCCGACTCTTCCCGTGCATGGGTCCCCAAATCCGAATAAATCCGAATCCGGTACCCCTCAATCCTGGGATTTTGCTTGTTCTGAAGGGTGTGCCTGAAAATCAGTTCCCTGATCAGACTGTCCTGATGAAAACGGATGTTGCCGTGGCTCTCGCGTTCAATTTGGGTGAATATGTCTGGGGCTGTGGCCTCGGTGGTATCCACCTGCGCCATTGCCCCTGAACAAACAAAAATCATCGCTGCAATTAACCAAGGACATTTCATAAAAAGTGCATTTTTACAGCAAACCATTTGGCCCTGCCGCTTTTGCGAAGTCGCTTTTACGCGATGTATCACCCGCCTGCACCGATGGCCATACTGGTTTTGCCGATTCAAAATTAATCAATTTTAGGGTAACCTCTAAATCCTTGGGCCAAATTGATTAATTGTTCAATTTCAGGGTCTTATTCCTTGTGAATGGAACATCCTTTTTGTAAAGGAACGATCTGACGGTAAGATTGCCTTCAAGCTTTAAATCCAGGGCTCCCTTTCGGATGATTTCCATGGCTGATAACCCCGATTCCAGGAGATCGGAAAAGCTGACCATTAACTTGAGCTGGTGAACCTGGTCGGAATTTGCCGGCAGCTTGATGATTTCCTGGTTGCTGATATTGCCCGCTTTGCTGTCATTGATATAGGCCGTTGCCCTGATCTGGGTGACCTTGATCCTGTAAAAATTGGGATTTCGAATGGGAACCGATAAATGCAGGTTGACCTGCTGGTCCGAAAGACCGGCGAGCTTAAGATCTTTGGGTTGGCCAACTTCAACCGGATCAAGCGGTTTGCAGGCGGCTGCTGACAGGATGACCATCAGCAACAGCCAGGTTCTGATCGTACGCATCTTTATTTCCTTTTTTGTTTGAAATAATCAATCAAAAGATTGCTGCAGGCATCTTCCATGATCCCGGACGAAAGTTTGGTTTTGGGGTGCAGCAGATCAAGCCCCTGACTGAGAAATCCCTTTTTGGTGTCTTCCGCCCCATAAACAATCCGCGAAACCTGGGTCCAGTATGCCGCTCCTGCACACATCGGGCACGGCTCAATGGTTACATACAAAGTGCAGCCCGTTAAATATTTGGATCCCATTTGGTTTTCGGCCGCGGTGAATGCCTGCATCTCAGCATGTGCCGTGGCATCATTCAGGGTCTCTGTTAAATTGTGCGCCCGCGCCACAATTTCTCCATTACACACAATGATCGCACCAACCGGCACTTCATCCCGCAACATCGCCTTCTTGGCCTCCTTGATCGCCTCTTTCATGAAATGTTCATCACTCATCATAGTCCACCCGATTTGAACC
>Ga0207714_1000449_pt1 | contig 28748 bp, 19 predicted proteins | sample PonA232FremontCA_2_FD_187270 | JGI IMG/M metagenome (GOLD analysis project Ga0207714, IMG submission 187270) | Marine sediment microbial community from Fremont, CA, USA - Pond A23 Sediment 2 (SPAdes) | ecosystem: Environmental > Aquatic > Marine > Unclassified | place: USA: Fremont, California...
CGGGATGGCAGAGACGGGAGAGGCCAGGCGTGTCCGCTGCTTTCAAGAAGATTCTTCGCCTCCCTCCGTCGTTCGTGGCCATCTGGAGGGCCTGGGTCGCTCAGAATGACGGCCGTTCACGTACTTTTTTAGACCTACTTAACACCGGTGCCCCCACCTCTGCAGCGGCAAATCGATTCATCAAGCGAGTTCCCGTCTTGATCGAACGATAGGCGGGCTTCGTCGAAAAGAGCAGGGAAGAGCGAGCCCGTTTTCCTATTTTCGAAAACACTAAATGTCTCTTCATCCCGGCGCTGCGTATAGCGTCCGCCTTCCCGTCTGCAGACGAGTCGTCGCTCATGTACGTCCCCGATCCGTCGCCGGCCGCACTGGCTTCTCACCTCCGCAAGACGACACCCCCCGACGAAGTGGCAGTGGTGTTCCTGGGGGACGCACACAAAGATGCATTCTCGCAGTGGGAGCGTCTCGGGGCCGAAACGGAGTGTCCGGTGGTCGTCGGCCTGTTTCCCGGGGTCGTCGACGGCGCGCGCTGGCACCGCAAGGGCGCCGTGGTGCTCTCGGTCCCGGTTCAGGGAAGACCGCGAGTGCTCGACCTCACCGGTCCCGTCCCCGATCCGACCGAGGGGGGGACGGCCGTCTCCGAATCCTCGTTTCTGGTGCTGGTGGACGGGCTCTCCCCGCACGTCGGAAAGGCACTCTCATGGCTGCGAGAGCGGTGTGGTCCAGAGTGTGCCTGTGTAGGAGGCGGTGCCGGGCGCCTATCGATGAACCGGGGCCCGTGTCTCATCGTGAACGACACGCTCTGGCAGGACGCCGCCGTGGCAGTGCCCCTATCCGGCCGGGTGGACCTCGGGGTGCGGCACGGCTGGACGCGAACCGGGACCTCACTCATCGCAACACGAACCGACGGCACCGTCATTGAACACCTCAACTGGGAGCCGGCGGCCGAGGTCTATGCTCGGGCCGTGGAGGCACACCAGGGCGCGCCGGTGGCGCCGGACGCGTTCGCCGAAACGGCCGCCCGGTATCCGTTTGGCCTCCTCCGCGAGGGCCGCGAAGACATCGTCCGCGATCCCGTCGCTCGCACCGGCAACGGCGGCATCCGCTGTGCCGGGCCGGTCCCAGAGAACACCGTCCTGCACGTGCTTGAGGGCAACGCCGACGCCCTCATCGATGCCGCCGGGCAGGTCCGCGCCGGGGGAAAGCCCTCCGAGTCCATCCCGGATACGGTGTTCGTGACCGACTGCGTCTCCCGCCAGTTGTACCTGAACGACCGCATAGACGAAGAACTGGAGGCCATCGCGGCGGGCAGCCGTCGCAACCACCCGACCCCGTACGGCGTACTAAGCATTGGAGAAGTCGCTTGTGATGGGGGCGGGCATCTCGAGTGGCTCAACAAGACGACCGTCCGGGCCTCATTCTCGTCACCGTCCTAGCAGGCTGTTTCGCATAGATTCATCTTTACACTTTTCCCCAATGTCGGCAAATAAAATTGCGTATGCCCAGCGATTGAGAGAGAAGGTTGGGGAAAAGAGCGTATCTATCGTCAAAGAATCGTCCGACTGCGCTCTCAAACGTCAATACGCAACAGGCTGCTAGTACCGTGTCAATGCCCATTCTTGGTGCAACCGTGCGATCTCAAAACCCGAAAGTCGGGCACGACATGTCGAGTAACGTTGAGAAACCTTCCTGTCGGAGCCGCCTTGATGCCAATCTCAGATTGGCTCGCTCGGAGCGACCTGCCTTGGGTTTTGCGATCGCGGTCACCTGCACAATTACGGCTGACACTGCACTAGAATCTGGTATGAGATGCTTTCGGGCGACGAAGGGGCTGTCCTGCGTACCCCTCGCCATCTTTGGGGCATCGCACATACTCTACCCGATAGCACAAGCTGTTCTTCGAGGGTTTGTTTCTTTGGGCCGCGGCGGAAGCGCTCGCCCTTTCCCTGTGTCTCGAGGGTGGTAGGGCAGGCCGTTGTCACACAGGATGTGCGCGACAGGCCGTAGCGCCGAAAGACCGACGTGAGCCGCCGCTTGGCCGTCTCGCACTGCTCGTCTTCGCAGGCCTGAAGCGTGAGAGCAAGGCGGGAGTGGTCGTCTACGATCGTGAGGGCGTGGCAGCGCCCCTCGCCCACGAGCGCAAAGTGCCCCGTGAAGGTCATCTTCCACAGCTGGTTGGGCGCCTTCTTCTCGAAGCGCTCGGACGAGACGTGAAGCCCGCTTTCCTCCCGGGAGACAAGCTCTCGCCGCTTGATGATCGCCCGGCAGGTCGAAGCGGCCGGAATCGCCTCGGCCTCAACCGGGAGCGGGTTGGCTCGGGCCTTCCGTCGAAGGCGCGCCCGGATCTTGCGACCACCTCAGGCGGGATGCTGCTCCCACACCGCGCAGACGGTCTCTTCGATCGATTCCGGCGTCTGGTTGGGCGACTGGGTCTCGGGCGTCTCTCGGGCGTCTCGACCGCTCCTTGAGGCCCTACCGGCCGGCTGGGCAAATTCGAGTTGAGGAGACATCGCGGATCGGTCCTGCCAGGGCATGGGCACCGCCATAGGGTTTCATTTTCAGGAGGAAAGCCCGCAGCTGGCAATGTGTTACCGATGTCCCCGAACGCCGACCGGGATACATCCCCCCGGGAATCCCCTCGTTTGCTAGGTACGGTACCAGTTACCGAGGAGAAATGCCTACGCTCCAGGAGGGTGCGCCCGTGGCTCCGAAGAGATCGGCGGTCCGGAGAACCTGAAGGGCCGAGGCGGTCGAAATTCGGCCTGCTCGGGCGCCCCAACAGCGGCGGGGACGGGAGTTTGCCGAATTTCAGCGGAGAGACGAAGGATCTCAGCCGACTTATTTACAGCCTTGGTCTTGCCGGCTCCCTTTGTAACAAGACAAGAGAGGCCTCGTCGGGGAAGCGCGACGGCCAGGGATGATTGAGCTGTTCGGGCGTGGGTGCCCACTGATTTGACGTGACTGGTATTGCGGGACCCCTCCTCCCCAAATGGCTGGCATGGATTTTTCAGGAACAATGCTCGCGGTTCGTGCGAGAAGGGTGGACCTTATGGATGTCTCTGCGGACCGGTGAATCGCCGGAACGAATACCAGCCCCCGTGCACAGGCATCATGATCGGGTCGCCCCAGATCAGCGACGATGTTTCGCTACTGTATGAGTTGTCCCTCTCAATTGGAACAACGCTAGATCCCGTCGAGAACGCAGGTGCGTTCACCGAGACGCTAGCCGCGCGGAAAGATCTGGAGGGCGTGGCGGTCTGGATGTGGGACGGGGATAGCCTCCGGTGTCTTCATGCCACCCCCGCGTCGTACGTCGAGACGGAGTCGTTGAGTGCCGACCACGAGCTCGTCCGGCACCTGCGCTCGGATGATACCGTCTCTGTGCACGCGTCCGACGAAAGGGCCGATGCGCTGGCGACCGGACGGCCCCCCGAGAATGGGGCCTTCGCGGCCCTTCGACTTGGCGATGTGGGCTTCATCGAGCTCCACGATTCCCGACGGGAGAGTCCCTTCGAGGCCCGAGAGCTCCAACAGCTCGACGCTGTTCTGGTCAAACTCGAACAGGCCCTCCGTGGGGGGCGCTCGCACCAGCAGCTCGAAGAGGAAGTCGAACGCCGCGTCCGTACCGAGGAGGCCCTTCGCCGGTCCCGGTCTCAGCTTTCGGCCCTCGTTCAAAACCTCCAGGACGCCGTCCTGCTCGAAAATGAGGAGCGCGAGCTGTTGCTGGCCAATCAGGCGTTCTGCGACCTGTTTGAGATCCCGAAGCCCCCGGAGGCGCTCTCCGGTGCCGACTGCGTGGCGGCCGCCGACACCGCCAAGGATCTCTTTTCCGACCCGTCGGTCCTCACCGACCGGGTAGAGGTCATTCTAGACGCCGGAGAGCCGGTGCTCGCCGAAACCCTCCACATGAACGACGGGCGCATCGTGGAACGCGACTACGTGCCCGTCGATTTTGGCGACGAGACGACCGGTCACCTCTGGAAGTACCGAGACGTCACCAAGCAGCGGCGGCTCGATGCCCGTCTCCAAGAGCGCGAACGCGCCTACCGTCGGCTCGTCGAGTCTGCCAGTGATATCATCTACCGCTGCGACCGGGACGGGTGCTTCACGTACGTGAATCCGGTAGCGGCAGAGGTAACGGGGTACACGCACGACGAGCTGGTAGGACAACACTTTACAACCCTGGTGCGCCCCGACCATCGCGAGCGGCTGGTGCGCTTCTACCGGAACCAGATCGAGGAAGAGATTTCGGACACGCGCCGGGAGTTTCCCATCGTGACGGCGGACGGGAACGAACTCTGGGTCAGCCAGCAGGTGCAGCTCGTGCGAGAAGACGGAGCCGTTGCGGGGGTGCAGGCCATTACCCGTGACATTACGGAGCGCAAGCAGGCCGAGGCGGCCCTTCAGAAGAGCGAGGCCCGCTTCCGAACCATGTTCGAGCGCCACAGCGCTCCCATGCTTCTGATCGATCCGGAGAGCGGGGCGATTCGCGACGCCAACGCGGCGGCAGTGGAGTTCTACGGCTACACCGACACGGAGTGGGAGCAGCTCCATATCCAGGACATCAACGACCTGCCTGCCGACGAGGTGGCCGCCCGCCGCGCCGACGCGAAGGGGGATGAGCAAAACCAGTTCATCTTTCCACACCGCCTGAAGTCGGGCAGGACGCGCACGGTGGAGGTCCGATCCACGCCCATTGAGGTGCACGGCACCGCGCTTCTTTTCTCCATCATCCACGACATCACCGCCCGAGAGGAGGCGCGCAAAAAGCTGCGCCGGAGCCGCCGCAAGTTCAAAACGCTGTTTGAGACCTCCCACGACGCCATCTTCTTAGTCGAAACGGAGGGGCACATCCTGGACGTCAACGAGCGGGCGCCCGAGCTCTTCCAGATGGACCGCGAGCACCTCCTAAAGAAGACTGTGCCGGACCTCCACCCTCCCGACGTACTGGACCGGGTCGCGTCCGCCTTCGAGCAGGTCGAAGCGGGCGAATCGGTCCGCCTCGAAGTTCCCATCCGTCGGTCGGATGGCACCCATCTGCAGGCCAACATCTCGGCCACGCCCATGCAAATTGGCGATCGGACGCTGGTGCAGGCCGTCATGCGGGACGTTACCGAGCGCAAAGAGGCTCAGGAAAAGCTGCGGCGGAGCGAAGAGCGGTGGCGCCGTCTCGTGGAGTCGAACCGAGACCCGATCCAAATTACGGTCGACGGCACCATCCGCTACATCAACCCGGCCGGGGCCCGCATCTTCGGTGCCGGGGCACCCGAGGAGATCATCGGCCGGTCCCCAACGGACTTCGCCACCGGACCGGACGTTCTCGAGAAACTCCATGCCCGCAACCGGCAGCTTGACCGGGGTGAGCCGACGGAGCCGTTGGAGCACACGATCAGGCGTCTCGATGGGGAAGAGCGCACCATCGTGTCCTATTCACAGCCCATCGAGTACAAAGGGAAGCCGGCGGCCCAGACGGTGATCCGCGATGTCACCGAGCAGCGAGAGACCGAGGAAGAGCTTCGGCACCTGAAGGATTTTTACGAGCAGGTGCTCAATGCCATGCCCATCGACCTGGCGATCTTCGGGCCGGAGGGCCGCTACGAGTACGTGACGCCCAGCGCCGTGAGCGACCCCGAGCGCCGCGAGCACGTCATCGGGATGACGGACGTGGAGTACGCGCAGGAGCGAGGATATGACCTGGAAACGGCCCGCAGGCGGCTGAGCACCATCCGCCGTGTGGCCCGTACCCGCGAGACCGAGCAGTTCGAGGAGTCTCTTGGGGACAGCGACGGGACGACGCGTCACTTCATCCGGTTCATCACACCCGTCGTACAGCACGGCGAGGTGGAGCACGTGCTGGGGTACGGGCTGGAGATCACGCAGCGCAAGCAGACGGAGATGAAACTGCGAGACGCCAAAGAGCAGGCGGAGGCGTCGCTGGCGGTAAAGGAGCGCTTCCTGGCCACCATGAGTCATGAGGTGCGCACGCCCCTCAACGCCGTCCTCGGCATGGCGCAGCTGCTGGCGCGTACCGACCTGACGGAGGACCAGCGCTCCTACCTGCAGAGCATCCGCTTCTCGGGGAACACGCTGCTGACCCTACTCGACACGGTGCTCGACTTTGCGAAGCTGGAGGCGGGGGAGGTGGACCTCGAAAAGACGGCCTTCGACCCCGTGCGCCTGGCCCACCACGTGCGGGACATGCTGCGCAGCAAGGCGGAGGAGAGCAACCTCGACTTTCGGATTGAAGCCGATCCCCAGCTCCCCACCTCGGTCGTGGGCGATGCCGCCCGGGTGGGGCAAATCCTCACCAACCTGGGCAGCAACGCCCTCAAGTTTACCGACGACGGGTCCGTGGTCATTCATATCGAAACCAGCACCGCGCCGGCGGCCGCAGCGGACGATCCTGAGGCGTCGACCTGGATCACGTTTCGGGTGGAGGACACCGGCATTGGGATCCCGCCCGAGCAGCAGGACCACATCTTCGGCCACTTCAATCAGGCCGACGCCGATACGGGAGAGACGCGCAAAGAGCCGCGCGAGGGCACGGGGCTGGGGCTGGCCATCGTGCAGACGCTGGTCGACCAGATGGGCGGGACGATCGACCTGGAGAGCACCCTGGGGGAGGGCTCTGTCTTTACCGTACGTCTTCCGTTTGCCACCGACGGGGCCGAGTCGACGTGGGATGGCGAAGCGATCTCCGGGGCCCGGCCGGACCTCGCCGACACCCCGTCCCCCGAGGCGGCTGTGCCCGCGGCGCGCCCGCAGGACCCTCCCGCGGAACGACTGAGCGGGGCGCGGCTCCTGGTGGTGGAGGACAACGAAACGAACCAGGTGGTGGTGCGCGACCTGCTGGTGGGGTGGGGCGCCGAGGTCGACGTGGTGGGCGATGGCGCGGCGGCCCTGGAGCGCCTGAACACGGCGACGTACGACCTGGTGCTCATGGACGTGCAAATGCCCCGGATGGACGGCCTGGAGGCCACCCGCCGCCTGCGCCAGGACCTGGGTAGCGACGTGCCCGTGATCGCGCTTACCGCGTCCATGCTCCGCGAGAACCGACAGAAGGTTTTCGCGGCGGGGATGGACGCTTTCGTCAGCAAGCCCTTCAAGTCCGAGCGTCTGTACCAGGCCGTTGCCGAACACCTGTCCGACACCGAGACCGTCTCCGCCCCCTCGCCCGACACGTCCGCCGCCTCCTCGTCGGCGAGCCGCCCGGCGGCGGAGACGGGCGCTCTGTCTACCCTCGACCTCACGTTCCTCCGCGAAAACATGGGCGGGGCCGAGGCGGCCTGGGACGTGGCGACCACGTTCTACAACCAGGCCGATGCGTTCGTCGACGACTTGGCGGCGGCCCGCGACACCGGCGACGATGAGCGCCTCGGCAACCTGTTTCACTCCATGAAGTCGGCCGCTCAGTTGGTGGGGGCCGAGCGCCTGGGTCAGCTTGCGAAGACGCTCGACGCCACCGAGCCGCCTTATTCTCCCGACCGGCTCGACGCCATCGCCGAGGCGGCCCGCGAAGCCCAGGCGGCGCTCGACGAGAAAATTGTGGACCTTGACCCGGACTGATTATCACCCGCGGGCACGCACTGCTCCCGGTCGTCTCCGGGTCTGGGTCCCCCGGCGCGGTCGCCAGGGCCGGGCCGCCGGAGCAGTGGCCCACGGAGGGGCCAGATTACAGAAAGAAAGGCCTGCCTACAGGAGCAAGGACAGTCGCTCCTGGAGCTCCTCCGGATTGAACGGCTTGTTGAGGTGGTCCTGGGCGCCGAGACGAAGCGAGGTGACGCGCTCGTCGCTCCCGTCGCGGCCGGAGAGCACCATCACGGGAATCTCCTCCAAGTCGTCGCTCGACTGGAGCCGCTCCAGCAGGGCGTGCCCGTCGGTCTCGGGGAGGTTGAGGTCGAGCAGGATGGTGTCGGGGCGGTGCTGGCGCAGGCGCTCGATGGCGGCCTCGGCCTCTCCGACGACGGCCACGTCGTAGTCGGGCGCCAGCAGGCGCGACACGAAGGACTGCATGACCGGGTCGTCGTCCACGAGAAGCAGGGAGGCGCTGGGGGCACTTGTCGGTGAGAAGGAAGAGGTGGCGAGCGTAAACATGGTGTAGAGAGATTGGCTGTGGATGAGACTGTGTAGAGGGATGCGGGATCTTACCCCGTTTCGGGGGCCGGTGAAAACCAGTGGTCGATTGAGCGATCCAGTAAGGTGCCGAGGTGGCGCAGGTCGTCGCCGTAGATCTCGTGGGTGATGCGCCGGCGCAGGTCGTCGGAAAGCGACTCCTTGTGTCCCAGGCGGCGACGAACCGTTGCCAGCAGACGCTGGGCTGTGGGGGATTGGCGCAGGCGGCTCCACACCTCGGGCAGCGCCGCCGCGAGCGCCGCCTTCAGCCCCCCGTGTCGGCCCAGAAGCCACGCCAGGGCCGGATGCTGCAGGCGGTGGGAGCTGTTGCGCGGCGTCGTGTCGGGGCGAAAGGCGGGATCGACCCCGAGGAAGTGGTACAGCGCCGCCATCGTTTCCTGGGGCCGGTGGACAAGGTCCTCGAACAGAAACACCTTGATCTGCGATCGGGGAAACCGATCCAGGTAGCGCTGCAGATGGGCACCGTAGAACCCTTCGGGCACAAGGTCGGGGCGCCGCCACCAGACCGATGAGCGGTCGAGGGCGTCCCGAAACCGGCCGGACGGGGGGTATCCCTCTGCTACCAGGTGCTGCCACCGCGAGAAGAGGCGCTCGGCCGGCTGGCGCAAAAACGCCACGAGGCGAACGTCCGTCCCCAGGTGGTGGGCAATGTTGGCCGGGGCCCGCTCGTCGTAGAGGTACATGGGGGAGGCTTCCCCGGTCACCGTCCCGTCGGGGGCCTCATCGAAGAGGGCCTGGTAGTCGGCCCAGGTCGTGACGGCGTCCGGGTAGTGGTGCATGCGCTCCGGATCGTCGGCGTCGGGGGCCAGATCCTCGCCTTTCAGCGCGAAAAAGTTCGGCTCCTTCACCGAGCTCATAAACACCTCCGGGTGCTGGTCGAGGGCGCGCCAGACGGAGGTCGTGCCGGATTTGCCGGCGCCGATCACCAGGAACGAAGGGCAATGATCGGTCGAAGCGGGCGTCGGGGGAGACGCCGAGGATGGGTGGGGAGACATGGCGCGTGTGCAACGGGAAAATCGTGAGGAGGAAAGCGTCAGGCAGAGGTTATCGTTGAGGGCGTCGGGTCGGCCTCTTCCGATTGGGAGGACGGAGGGTCATCTGCCAGGCGGGGCGCCATCGACAGATAGGCGAGGCTGGCGTACACGAGGATGCCCGTCGGCAACTGGCCGAGCACCTGATTGCCGTAGCTGGCCATCAGGATGCCCATGATGCCGGCGTGAAGCCCAATCAGGGCCTGCCGCAGCTGCGGGTCCTCGACGCGCCACACGAGCACGGCCCCGTATCCCATCAGCAGGATCCAAAGGCCGAGGTACAGCCCCAGTCCCACCGTGCCGGTCTCGGCCCAGAGGCGGACGTACCAACTGTCGGGCGGGAACTGGGCGAGCCACGTGCCCGGGCTGAAGCGCCGGCCCCAGCTGCCCACGCTTCCGATGCCGCCGCCGATCGCGTAGCGCACGGGGTCGGCCTTCATGTAGCGGGCCAGGCGGGCCTGATTGCGCAGGCGCACCTGCATCGACGGGGTGTCGCTGCCGCGCTGGAGGGCGTCCCGGAAGCGCTGAATCTGGTAGACGCTGCTCCCGATCGAGGTGTACATGAAGAAGCCGTACGCCATCGCCATCGCCGCCACGCCCAGGAGGATGGCGCGCCAGTTTTTGCTGAGGACCAGATACGTCACCCCTCCGAAGAAGGGCACTGCCATCGCCCCACGGGTGCCCGAAATGAAGAGGCCGATGACGCCGCAGAGGGCCACGAGGCCGTAGAACAGGCGCCGGCGCCACGAGAGATCCCGCCCGATAGTCATGATGCCGGCCACCACGGCGACGTGGCCCTGCGCGGCGCCGAACTGTCCAGCGTCGCTGAAGAAGGAAAAAATCCGGAGCTTGCCGAACAGGATGTGCTGCACGGCGGCGCCGCTGCGCAGCCACTGCCACTCGAACGGGTCCAGGCCAATGAACTTTTGCCGCAGGCCGTTGAGCGTGCCCAGGATTGAGAGGACGAACCAGATCGTGAGGAACCAGTCGAGGTCGCGCCGGCGGTCTAGCAAAAGCAAGACCAGGGGAACGACGAGCGCAAAGTGCAGCCCGACCCCGCGCATGGCATAGACCCAGGCGAGGTGGCTGACAGCCTCGGGGTTCAGGAGCTGAAACGTGACGTATCCCATCCAGAGCAGCGCGCCCCAGACCGCCGGACGGTTGGCCTTGTGCCAGTCAAGACGGCCGGCAACCGGCACCACGAGCCCGATCCACGTGAGCGTGAGGAGGACATCCACCGTCAGGCCCATGGGAACGGGCACGTAGCGCTTGACGCCAAGCCCGACGATGGCCACGACGAGGGTGGCCCAAAACCCGAGCCGCGGCGCGCCAAACACGATCGCGGAGACCGCAATGCCGCCCACGAGGCCCACCAGTAGGACCGGGCCCAGCAGGCCCAGCTGGGCACAAAGCCCGCCCAACCCGACAGCGGCCCCCCCCACCAGGACGAGGCGAAGCGCGCGTCTCCACCATTCCTGGCGCGCATCTCCCAATGTCGGCTGCGAGAATGAGAGCATAGGTTTCATCCGCGGGGGCGTAGACTAGCGGGAGCCAGAAGCATCGGGGGACGTCACCGTGGCCTTCTGGAGGTCAGCCCCCTGGAGCTTGCCTAGACTGGTCCCAATCAGCCGTTCGAGCTGATCGTACGCCTTTTTGTACCTCAGGCGGGCCTTGCGAAAGCGGGCCTCGGCCTTCGCCGCCACCTCCGTCACGCGCGAGAGCTTGTCCACCGACAGCGTCCCCTGTCGAAACGACGCCTCCGCCATCTGGAGCTGGGTCTGGGTCGACGTGTGGCCGCGGCTCTGGACCACCGTCAGTTCGCGGGCCTGCTTCGCGGCGTAGTACCGTTCAATCACCTGCTTGCGTACCGTCTCGGCCAGCACCCGGCGCTGCCGCTTCGCCGCTTCGAGGCGCTCCCGAAATACGCCCACTGAGGCGTCCCGCCCCAGCAGGTCGAACAGCGACACCTTGATGCCCACTTCCAGGCGCTGCCCAATCTCGACGGCGTCCACGACGCTGTTGCCGAAGGAGCCGTACGACGAACTCGCGCCGACGGTCACGCCCTCCATCCAGCGTTTCTCGGTCCGGTCTACCTCGTGCCGGCTTCGCGCAACGATGGCCTCCTGCACGGCCAGTTTGGGGGCATTCTCGCGGGCGTGCTCGACGACGACCGACAGGGGCGGGAGGGGAGCGGGCTGCGGCGGAGTGTTTGCGGCGGTCGCCGTGTCGAGCACGGTGGAAACCGGGGCCGACGCCGTGTTGGGTCGCATCTGGGCCTGCTGGGCCTGGGCGGGCGCCGCGGGGCCGGTGACGGACAGGAGGACGCCCGGGAGGACGATCGAGGCAAGAATGCGGCCGAGGACGCAGCGAGGCAGGGGCATGGAAACCGGGGCGCTCGTGATGGGAGACTAAGCACCCCACACACTAGCCGACATCGCGTACAGGTGCCGGGACGGATCGACGAACCCCGAAGTCCGGTCGGTAAATGGCCAGCCCCCCCCACACTTGCCCGACGAAGGCCCCGATGCGCTCGACGAATCCTGCGCTGGAGGCGGCATCGTCTTCACTGACCCCCGGAGTGTGGTCCATTCGCGAATAAGCACTGTGCTAGCAGGCTGTTGCGCATGGATTCATTTTTACACTTTTCCCCAATGTCGGCAAATAACATTGCGTATGCCCAGCGATTGAGAGAGAAGATCGGGAAAAGGGGCGTATCTATCGCCAAAAAAGCGTCCGACTGTGCCCTCAAACGTCAATGCGCAGCAGGTTGCTAGCCCCACCGCGCACGAGAAAGGAACGAACGCAGGAGGCGAGGCAACGGGACTGCTTGCTTAGTCGAAGTGAGACTGCGGCTCGTCGGTGTGTAGAAGGGACTCATCGGTCGACACGGGAGGTCGGGCGAAAGAGCCCCCTTCTGATCGAATCTCCGCCGCAGGCACGCGGACGCTTTCGTATCTACAGGCAGTGATGTATCCGCCGCTATCCGCTCGCCTCTGGTCAATGTCTGTGTTTTGCCAAGCCCGCTCCATGACACGCCCGCTCCTTCCGTTCCTTACCGGAGCCGCGCTGCTCTTGTCCGCCGTCGGGTGCGATGGGGGCGGTGCATCTCGTTCGTCGTCCACCGACCTCAAAATCCCGGATGCTTTTTCGTACGAAACGACCCGCTCTGTAAATGGCCTCCTCCGGGTGCGTGACACCGAGGGTGCCCCCGTGCCCCACGTTCCCCTGCGGCTCTTTGCCGAGCAGGACGGTATGGAGGTGCCGGTGGCACGCGGGGCCACTGACGAGGCAGGGCGCTTTGAAGTCCGTCTGTCCCGGCCCGTCGACGAACCAGCACTCATCGCCCGCTCATCGTACTTGGGCATCGCAGATTCAGCACGCGTTCCCATTCGGGGCGGCCGGGCCACACACACGTTCGGCGGTTCGCGCTCGGCTACTACGGCCGGGCCGTCCGAGGACGCCCCTGCTGTTCCCCCCAGCTCAAAGGCGGCCGGCGCCCTCAACCCTTCGTTTTTGGGTCCCTACGACGATCAAGGAGTTCCGCTGAACCAGTCGTCTCCGGCCCCCATCACCGCCGAGTTTTTGGCCTCGATCAACGAGGCCCTGCCCGAACAAGACCCGGTGCCGCAGGCCCACCCCGAGTACCTCGCTACCGACAACGAGAAAAACGTCGCCATCACGGACAGCGCCGAGGTGTGGGTCACCTTCGTCCACGAAGGGGCCGGCTTTCGGAATGCGTTCGGCTTCTACACCTACGAGGCTGGAGAGGCGCCGTCGTCACCGGCCGAGATCGACACGCATACCGTCGTTTTCCCCAACCTCTCATTTGAAGGGTCCGGAGGCGGGCTTCAGTCGGGCGACCGGGTGCGGCTCGGCGCCTTTCCCTCAGGCACCAAGATCGGGTGGTTCTTGGTCGCCGATGGGTGGACGGGCGACGGCGTAGGGGAAGGACGGCATGTTGTGTACTCGAACCCCAATCTCAACCCGGAGGGCGACGCCGCGCTTCAGCAGCACAACGTGTTGCTCAACGACACCCAGCGTGACCTGGTGCTGCTGGGCTTTGAGGACATGCGGCGCGACGGGGGCAGCGACGACGATTTCAACGACGCGCTCTTCTACGTCACGTCCAACCCCATCACGGCCATCGATCGCTCGGCTCTCCCCGACGCCGACCTGGACCCGGGCGAGGAGGCACCTCCGACGCGCACCTATCAGCCCGGCAAAGATCAGTTCGCCACCCTTGCCTTCGAAGACCTATGGCCGGCGGCCGGGGATTACGACTTCAACGACATGGTCGTTGACTATAACGTGGCCACCCGGGCCACGCCCGGCGGCGACGTGACCGAGCTTACGGCCACGTTCGTCACCCGGGCCGTCGGAGCGTCCTTTGCCAACGGCTTTGGATTCGCGCTGCCCATCGAGCCGTCCACGGTTGAGCAGGTGAGCGGGACAGACCTCCGCGAGGACATCGTCACCACACGGCCCAACGGGACGGAGGCGGGCACCGACAATGCCGTCATCGTCGTGTACGACGACGTGCACAACCGCACCGCCCGGGCGGGCGGCTTCTTTAACACCGACCCGGCGGTTCCCTCCCGCCCCCCCGACACGATTCGGGTGGAGGTGACCTTCCAACCCGCAGTCCCCTCCGGCCAGTTGGGCACCGCCCCGTATAATCCGTTTATCTTTGTGGATGGCGATCGCTCGCGCGAAGTGCATCTGCCAGACGAACGGCCTACGGCAAAAGCGTCGGCCGAGTGGTTCGGGCAGTCGCAGGACGCCAGTGACCCGGACGTTGAGCGATTCTACAAAACCCCCACCAACCGGCCGTGGGCGCTGCACCTTCCCTCGTCCTTCCGCTACCCAAAAGAGAAGGTCGGCATCCGATCGGGGTACCTCCAGTTCCAGCACTGGGCCGAGTCCGGCGGGCAGCAGTCCCAAGACTGGCACAGCAACACAGCGCCCGACTACCGCCGACCACAGAAGCTCTACTCGCACCCCTGACGCGTTCGTCGACTGTGCAGGCGGTTCCGTCGGGTCACGAACGAGCTCGTCTCGCTTTATCGAGGCGGAGACGGGGTCCGTCGAACGACGCTGCGGGCCCATCGCCCAGTCGGTAGGCTGTATTGTGCGTGACCAAACACCGCACTCCGCTTTGCCGGAGACGGCCACGGCCGATCGCAGCGGGGCACGAGGCCTCCGGCCCGGCCCCCCCACCCAAAATTCCGCTCATCGTCACCCCTGATCGCATGTCCTACCTCCGTCGTCGCCGCGACACCAGCGACCCACGCTCAGCGGCCTGGCGCGACCCGCGCGGCCGATGGGCGAAGCGAGCGATGGACCTCGCCGTCGCCGTTCCGGCCCTCATCGTCCTGTCGCCCGTCTTTGCAATCATAGCGCTCCTCATTCGGCTCGACTCAAAGGGTCCTGTCTTTTATGTCTCGGAGCGGGTGGGGCAGCGCTACCGCACCTTTTCGCTGCTTAAGTTCCGCACCATGCACGTCAACGCCGACGAGCGCCTCGACGACCTGCAGCACCTGAATCAGTACCGGGACGACGACACAGAGGAGAGGACGAAAGAAAGCCCCCAGCCTCCTTCGTGGCAGCACTATCGCCAACAGACGACCACGGGCTCAACGCTTCTGGTGCAGGACGACGCGATGATCCCAGAGGAGGTGCATCGTCGTCGCGCCGCGATCGAGGAGGAAAGCGTGTTCGTGAAGCTCGAACGTGACCCCCGTATCACCCGCGTGGGACGCGTTCTCCGCAACACGAGCCTCGACGAGCTGCCACAACTCCTCAACGTCCTACGAGGCGACCTTTCCATCGTTGGGAATCGCCCGCTGCCCCCCTACGAGGCCGAGCAGCTCACCCGTGACGGCGACGTGGAGCGTTTCCTGGCGCCCGCCGGCATCACCGGGCTCTGGCAGGTCACCAAGCGAGGCACCGGCGATGTGTCCCCCGAGGAGCGCGTGGCCCTTGACGTGAAGTACGCCCGCACCTGCAGCCTCTGGACGGACATCGGCATTTTGGTGCGCACCCTTCCCGCCCTCTTTCAGCAGGAGGACGTGTAGCACCTGGTCGCTCTCCTCCCTCATGCCTCTCCCGCTTCCGCCATGACCCTGCTCGACCTTGCCCGCCTGCTGGTGCGACGCGCCTGGGTGCTCGTCGCGGTCCCGGTTGTGATGGGCGCGACGGTTTTCGTCCTCACGCAGGGACAGCCCCAGACGTACAGCGCCCACACCACGCTCTACACGGGGCTGGTGTCGGGGTACGAGGGCGACGATAGCGACGGCGTGGACTACCACGCGGTCAAGAGCGCCTTCGACAATCTCATTGGCACCGTCGAGGCACGGTCCACGCTCAAGACGGTGGCGCTCCGCATGCTCGCGCAGCGCGTTGCGGCACCCGACTCGGCGGCAGCCCCGCTGCGTCCCCGCACCCGCACGCAACTCCGCAAGATCCTGCCCGATTCACTGCGGCGGGCCCTCGCCCCAATGACGGCCGCCCGGGCCGAGCAGTCGCTTCGCACGGCCCTCGGGTCACATCCCGCCCTCCAGGAGGCGATTTTATCGGGAACGACGCCCTTCAGCGTTCCGCGCCTCCGCGGCACCCTCAACGTGCAGCGCGTGGGCAACTCGGACCTGCTGGAGATGCGCTACACGGCCCCAGACCCGGCCCTCTGCCGGCAGACCCTCCACCTTTTGGTGAAGGAGATAAAGACGCGTCGCGAGCGCCGACAGCGGCAGCAGGTGGGCGACGTGGTCTCGTTTTTCGCCGACCAGGTCGATTCCGCCCGCCGACAACTCAACGATCGGGTGTCCGACCTGCGCGACTTTGGGGTGCGCAACGAGATCATCAACTACCAGGAGCAGACAAAGGCCATTGCCCAGGCCCGCCAGCGCGTGGCGCGCGATCTTCAACAGGCTCGTACCCAGCTGCAGGCGGCCCAGTCGGCCCGCGATAGCCTGGGGGCCCGCATGGACGCCAACCTGGCCCGCCTGCGCAGCAACAAAAGCGTGCTCCGCCTGCGACGGACCCTGTCGGACCTCAGTGCCAAGCAGGCCCTCCAGACGGAGGGCGAGGTCCCCGAGGGCGCGGTCCTGCAGCGACGCATCGACACGCTTCGCACCCGCCTCTCCGACGAGTTGCGGCGCCTGTATCGCCTTAACCACAGCCGCAGCGGCCTCTCGGGCACCCGCATCTTGGAGTCGTGGCTGCAGCGCGTCCTCGCCGTGACCGAAGCGAATGCCCGCGTGGGCATGCTGGAGGAGCGCCTGGCGTCGTTTCAGGAGCGGTACCGCACGCTCGCTCCCCTCGGCTCCCAACTGAGCGGCATCAAGCGGGAGGTGGACATCGCCGAGAACCAGTACCTTGAGCTCTTGCACAGCCTGAACCAGGCGCGCCTGAAGCGCAAGATGGAGACGCAGAGCACGCTCCGGGTGGTCGATCCGCCCATTGTGCCGACGGAGCCGGCGCCGACCAACCGGCTGTTTCTGGTGGCCGGGTCGGCGGGGGCGGGACTGGTCCTCGCGCTGGGGGCGATCCTTGCGCTGTTTTTGCTCGACGGCACGCTGCGCACGCCGCGGCGGGCCGAGGAGCGGACCGGCCTCCCGCTCGCGAGCGCCTACCCCGTACGCCCGAAGGCGCCGGACGACGCGGAGGCCGAGCCGCTGGACCGGGTGGAGACGGTCCTCGATGCGCAACTGCTGCGCGCCCTCCAGACACAGGACCCGTCGATGGGCCAGGACGACGCGGCGCCGGACGTGCTGCTGATAACGAGCACGCGCCGGACGGAGGGGAAGACGTACGTGACCCGCCGCCTCTGTGCGGAGCTGGCCGGGGAGTCTTACCGGGTGCTGCACCTGGCCCCGCACGCCGAAGAAGAGAGCGGGGGCCCGGAAGGCGTGGACGCCGCCGGGTACGACCCTGACCGTCCCACGGCCGAGTTGACGGAACGCGTGGACGCGGCCCGTCGCCAGAATGACCACGACCTGGTGGTGGTCGAGGTCCCCGCGCTGGTGGAGCATGCTTTGCCGGTAGGGCTCGCCCAGCACACACAAGCCACGCTACTGGTCGCGCGGGCGGACCGACGGTGGGCCCGCGCCGATGCCCACGCCCTTCGCTCTCTGCAGTCCGCCCTCGACGCCGATCCGTTGCTCGTTCTCAACGGCACCTCTCTCGACGCCCTCGATGCCCTGATAGGCCAGGTGCCACGTCCGCGTTCCCTCCTCCGCCGCCGCCTCAAACGCTGGCTTCGGTTCGAATTTCGCTCTCCTCTTTCGTTTAAGTAGACCTGAGAAAGTACGTTACTCTTCTCCCATCGATGCGTGACCAACGTTTTTCCTTCCACCTACTCAATCATCCACCCGCCCTCTCGCATGTCTCCGTCGCCCCCATCCCCCATTTCCGCATCCGAGGCCCCGTCCCTGCTGGTGCTGGCCACGCCCGACTGGACAGGCGACTACATGAAGTCGACCGTAGCCCTCACCCGCGAGTTGGCCGCCTCCTACCGCGTCCTCTACGTGGAGCACCCGCCCACCTACACGTCTCTCGGGCGCGAGGCCCTGGCGGGGTCGCTAACCGACGGGGTCCGCGCTCTGGGGCGCCGGAGGGCCCAGGTCCGCCGCGTCAACACTGCGAAGGGGCGCAACCCGATCCACGTGCTCACGCCCCCGCCCGTCTGGCCCATGAACCGGCTGCCAGTCGCCCTTTACGACCGGGTCCTCGCCCGCAACGCGCAGCGGGTCCGGCGCGCCGTGCAGCCCCGGCTTGACGAGTTGTCGATGACCTCGCCCGTGGTGCTCAATGCCCTCAACCCGCACTACGGCCTCGCCCTCGCCGGCGCGTTCGATGAGCAGAGCCGCGTCTACTACTGCTTCGACGAGCTCCGGGCGCGGGACTGGAACGGGCGACACGGAGGGCGCCTGGAGGACCGCTACCTGCAGCGGGTGGATGCCGTCATCAGTTCCTCGCCCGGCCTCCACGAGCGCCTCTCGGCGCAGCACGACAATGCCTACCTGGTGCCCAACGGCGTGAATTTTTCGCTCTTCAACCGGGCGGCTGATCCCACCTCCTCGCCTGCGGGGCGGGCGCCCTGCATCGGCTACGTGGGAAGCCTCGGGGACCGCATCGACATGGATCTGGTCGCGCGCCTCATCGAGGCACATCCCGAGTGGCAGTTCCGCTTCGTGGGGCGCGTCACGGCCTCGCCTGTCCGGCGGCTGGACCGGTACGAGCACGTCACGCTCACGGGCCCGAAGTCTCCGGAGGCCCTGCCCGATGAGATGCGACGGATGGACGTCGGCCTCATTCCCTTTGTCCGCAACGACTTCACGCGGAGCATCTACCCGCTGAAGGCCAACGAGTATCTGGCCGCCGGCCTGCCGGTGGTCACCACCGCGTTTGCCGACCTGAGCGACCTGCAGGGCGTGCTCTCTATCGCCCGGACGGACAGCCAGTTCATCGGGGCAGTGGAGGCGGCCGTGCGGGATCGAGGGAACGAAGAGCGGCAGCGGCAGCGCATCGAAGTCGCCTCTGACAACCGGTGGCAGCACCGGGCCGGCGACGTCCGAACGGTGCTGAACCGGACCCGGACGGCGGTGCCGTCGGCGTAAGTGCGTCTCTTCCCATCCACCCCTCGACCCATGTCTGTTTTCCGCCGCTGGGGACAACGTGCCTGGACCGCCCTGTCCAACCGCCACGTCTTGTCGCTCGCCGGTCGAGGCACCACCGCAGCGTTCCGGGTGGCGGCGTTCATGCTCCTGGCTCGTCTCCTTGGGGCCGAGGGGCTGGGAAGCTGGATTTTGTATCTGACGACGGCCTCGTTCCTCCACATGTGCCGTCGCGGGCTGGTGAAAACGGGGCTGGTGCGGTACGTGGCCGGGCGCACGGACGCAGAGGGCCGGTCCATCGTGGGGGCCGGCTGGGTGCTGGCCGCCGCCCTCACGGCCCTCGCCAGCGGGGCGGTCGCCCTCTGGGGGACGGCCCTGCCGGTGCCCGACGGCTTCGGACTCTTCGTGCAGTGGTACCCGTGGCTCGCCTGGGCGGTGCTGCCGGTGCACATGAGCACCTGGCTCGCCGAGGCCGACGACCGCTTCGACCGGGTGCTCTGGATGGATCTGATGCAGGGGGCGAGCCTGCCGCTTGTGCTGGTGGGCCTGCTGGGGGCTCCCCTCGTCTTTGCCGTTCCCGCCGTGCCTGTTACGCCAGACCTCGCCGCCGGGCTCCACGTCGGGCTTACGGGCAGTGCCTCGGTCGCGGCGCTGGGGGCCGGGTGGGGCCGCCTCGCGGCTCTGCCCCACGCCACTGTCTCCGCCCTGCGCCGCCTCTTCGCCTTCGGGCGCTACAGCGTGGGTACCCTGATTGGGACTCACCTGCTCACCAGCTCGGACACCTACCTGCTGGGGGCGCTGGCGGGGCCCGCGGCGGTGGGCCTCTATGGCGTGGCGCAGAAGGCAGTGCGCCTCGTGCAGGTGCCCCTCCGTGCTCTCTCGGCTACCGCCTACCCGGCCCTGGCCCAGCGCAGCCGCGGAGACGGAACGACTGCCCTGTCGCGCTACGCCCACCGCTGGGTACTGCTAGTGACGGTCGGACTGCTGCCGGTGCTGGTCGTGCTCGCCGTATGGGCGCCCACCTGGGTCGGTCTCCTCGGGGGAGACGGATATGCCGGGGCCGTCCCGGTCCTGCAGTGGTTTGTCCTCTACTTGGCGCTCGCGCCCCTCGACCGCATGATCGGCCTGCTGTTCGACAGCATCGAGAAGCCGCACTTGAACCTCGCAAAAGTGGGCGTCATGCTGGCGGTCAATGTCATCGGCGACGTGCTGGCCTACCGGCTCACTGGCTCGGTGGCGGCCGTCGCGGCCGTAACCACGCTCACCCTCGCAGCAGGAGTCGCGGCAGGCCGTCTGCTGCTGCCGCCGGGAGCTGCCCTTACTGCAGGTGGGCTGTACCGGGCCGCCCTCCGCCTCGGGGTGCGGGGTCGATCCCTCCTGCAACGGGCAGGGAACGCCGACCGCTTCGTCGCTTCGTCGACGCGAGACGAGGGTTCGTCGAAGTCGGTCCAAAGCATCGACGCATAAAGCGGTCTCATCGAAAAAAGCAGCGCCTGCTCCCCCTTCTGGCTACCATGGAGAATGCAGGGCGGCGACAACCGACCCCCATCCTTTTGTGAACTCAATACCCCTCCTACATCGCCATGTTGTCTCCTACGTCGCGTTCTGCTCTTACCGCCCGTTCGAGGTTAGAAAAAGGTCTCTACGGGCTCGTCTTCGTGGACGCTCTTTGGGTGCTCGTGAGCCTCGCTGGAATTATTGTCGCCGGCCCCTCTTCCTTCTGGACGGAAAGCCTGGCATGGGCACTTCTCAGCACGATACTGTACGGGCCGCTCCAACTCTTTATGTCTACCTCGGTCGAGAGGAACGTGACCGATGAACTGCGAACGGGGCCCTCTACGAGGCAGGCGCGCCGGACAGCGAGTGACTGAGGTTCGCGATCCCATAAGATCGGAGCCCGGCCCTCACCCGCCTCAATCGGGCCCCTGTACGCCCGCAACGTTTCTCTCAGCCCCCGTCTACCATGAACGAGCCCCTTGTTTCGATTATCACGATCAACTACAACGAGGTGGAGATGACTGCGCGGTGTCTGGAGCGGCTCCAGGCGCTGACGTACCCGAACGTGGAGGTCTTCGCGGTCGACAATGCCTCGGCGGAGGGGCAGGCAAAAGCGCTGGCGGAGCGGTTTCCGGAGATGACGGTGATCGCGAACGGCACCAACGACGGCTTTGCGGGTGGGAACAACGTGGCCCTTCGCCGCGCCCGGGGGCGGTACATGCTCCTGCTCAACAACGACGCGGTCCCGGAGCCGGGCCTGCTGGAGCCGCTCGTAGAAACGATGGAGGCGCGCCCCGACGTGGGCATTGCCAGCCCGAAGATCGTGTTTGCGGACGGGGAAGGGGACGGCGAGCCGTCGCGCATCCAGTACGCCGGATCGGCCCCGATCAATCCCTATACGGGACGCTCCCACACCGTCGGCTACGGCGAGTTGGATGACGGTCGCTTCGACGAACCGGGCCGCACCCATCTGGCCCACGGCGCCGCCATGATGACCCGGCGCTCGGTGTTTGAGGACGTCGGCCTGCTCGCGGAGGACTACTTCCTCTACTATGAGGAGCACGACTTCACCGAACGAGCCAAGCGCGCCGGGTACGCCGTCTACTACGATGCCCGCGCCACCGTACGTCACGAGGCCTCCGTGTCTGTGGGGCGCCACTCGCCACTCAAGGCCTACTACATGACGCGCAACCGGCTGCTCTACCTGCGCCGCAATGTGCAGGGCAGGGCCTTCCTGTTCAGCGCGCTCGTCTACTGGGTTCTGGCCGTGCCGAAGCAGCTGCTGACGCTCCTGGCGGCGGGGGAGGGCGAGCGCTTCCGGGCCACGGCCCGGGGGGCCGCCTGGCACCTGCGCCACGCCTTCGACGACGTGCAGGGCCAGCGTGCACTTCCGGAAGCGGGGCCGAAGAACGATGCCCCGGCTGCCGCCCCCGACCCGAAGGACGCGAACCAATCGGCCCCCGTCTCCACCACATAACTTCGCCCGCCGGCACGACCCGATCCCCCCCTCACGACCAACGGCGTTCCATGAAGGTCCCACTCGCCTCTCTGCCCAACTCCTGCTGCGCGTACAGCGCCCTGCCGCTGATCTTTGCCCTGCTGGCGGGATGCAGCACCGAACCTGGGATGGCGCCGTCGCTTCCGCCGTCCCTCCCCGAGATGCCAACGCCTCCTGAGCCCCCTGCGCCCGATCATCGCCTGCCCCTGGACGTCACCTACGTCGACAGCGCCCGGTACGACGTGCAGCCGGGAGAGGTAGTATGCCTGGAGCCGGGAACGCGGCCTTTTCTCGTCCTCAACGGCCTTCAGGGACGGCCCGACGCCCCCATCACCCTGACCAACTGTCCCGGCGGCACCGCCCGCCTCGGCGGCGACCGCTTCGGCATCGTGCTCCGCCACAGCAAACACCTGCGCGTAGTGGGCAGCGCCTCCCCCGACGACCGACTCGGCCTCGTCGCGGATGGCGGTGGAGAGGCCAAAGTCGGCGTCTCGGTCGACCAGCGCAGTACCGGCGTCGAGCTGGGCTTCCTGGAAATCAAAAACACCACCTTCGCCGGCATTGTGGCGAAGACCGAAGATGCCAACGCAGGCGTCCCTCCGGAGGAGCGCTTCGTGCTGCAAAACCTCCATGTCCACGATACCTACGTCCACCACACCGGGGGCGAAGGGATGTATCTTGGGTCCTCAACCGTGGGGCCGGGACAGCACCGCCTCACCGGGCTGCGCGTTCACGGCAATGTGGTGGCGCAGGCCGGGTGGGACGGCATCCAGGTGAGCAACGCCACCGATGACGCCGAGGTCCACCACAACGTCATTTATCAAAGTGGGACCAAGGGCCAGAGCTTCCAGGGAAACGGCCTTCAAATTGGCGGTAACGCGGCCGGCGCCTACCACCACAACCTCATCGTCGACAGCCACATCTGGGGCCTGGCGGTCTTCGGCACGGGGCACATCGACGTCGAAAACACCCTCATCAGCGGCAGTCAGGGAGTTTTCGTCGACGACCGGAAGGCTGCTCTCCCGGACGTTCCCATTCGGGTGAGAGACAACTCGTTCCAAAACATCCAAGGCACTGTCGTTCAGGTGCTCAATGATATTGCCCCGGTTCTGGTGTCGGAAAACCGCCTTGACGGCGATAACGGCTGGCTCGACACCAGTAACGGGGCTGAGGTCAATGTCTCGCTCGACCACAACACGCGTGTCCCCCTCGATTCGCTACGCTTTCCCGGGAGGAAGGATGGCAATTTCTGCCTGCTTCCCGCGTCGCCGTACACGGGGATGGGACTTTCACACTGCCAGTAAGTCGGATTCCTCTCTCGTTTGCGCGCCGTACCGCCATGATGCCCTCCCTCGCCAGGACGCTGAACGCCTACTACGCCGGGTACGCCTACGAGGCCGCCCAGCACCTGCGCCCAACAGTCCGGTCCACGCCGCCCGAGACGCGTTTCGTGCTCTTTGCTCGTGGCCGATCGGGCACCACGCTGCTGCTCTCGATGCTCAACGCGCACCCTGCGGTCGAGGCCGACGGCGAAATTCTACGGCGCCGGGTCTTGCGCCCGCTGCGGATGGTGAAGCAATGCAAGGCGCAGACTCAGGCCCCCGTCTACGGCTTCAAGCTGCTTTCTTACCAGCTCCGCAGCCTCCAAACCCACCTGTCGGACCGGCGTGCGTTCCTGGAGGCGCTGGGGGAGCGGGGCTATCGGGTGCTGTACCTGCGCCGCCGGAACCTGCTGCGGCACGCCCTCTCCGGCCTCTACGCCGAGCATCGCCGCCGCTGGCACCAGACCGACACGGACGCCACAGACCGCCCCGCCATCCGAGTGCGCCGCGATGACCTCTTCCGGTGGCTAGACGGCAGCGCGCAGCTTCGGCGCTTCGAGCAGGAGGTCCTGGACGGCCTGCCGCACCTGTCGCTCACCTACGAAGAGCACCTGGAAGACCCGGCACGCCACGCCGATACGCTCCGCCGCGTGACCGGCCGGCTCGACCTCGCCCCCATCGCCCCCGATACCTCGCTGCGCAAGACCACCCCGCGGCGGCTGTCGGACCTAGCCACCAATCCGGACGACGTGCGCCGCTGGGTGGCGGCGTCGCCGTACGCTCGCTTTTTGTCCACCGTGCTCGCGTAGCACGGCTCCTCGCCTCCCCTGCCTCTTTCGTTTCGCTCGCCATGCTCTGGACCCTCCTCAATTCGCTGCTCTTCCTCGGCGCCGGGAGCGCCGTGGCCTATCTTGTCCTTTTCGCCGCCGCCGCGCGTTGGGGAGGCGGCCCGAACAGGTCGCCCCGGCCGTCGTCCTGGCCGCGCCTGGCGGTCTATATTCCGGCCTATAAGGAAGACGCCGTCATCGTCGATACGGCCCGCCGCGCCGCCGAGCACGACTATTCCGGCGTCTTCGAGGTCGTTGTCATCGCCGATTCGCTTCGGCCCGATACAATGGCGGCCCTGGACGAGTTGCCCGTCACGGTCGTGCCCCTCGACGTAGAGGAAAGCACCAAGGCAACGGCCCTCAAGCACGGGCTCGATGCCACGCCCCCGGACAAATACGACGCTGCCGTGGTGCTTGACGCCGACAACGTCATGGCGCCGGGTTTCCTCGAACAGGTGGTCCGCCCGCTGGCCGACGGGGCGCGGGCCGTACAGGGGCGGCGCGTGGCCAAAAACCACGACACGGCACTCGCCCGCCTCGATGGCGTGAGCGAGTCAATCAACAACCAGATCTTTCGCCGAGGCCACCACGCGCTCGGCCTCTCGGCGGCGCTGATTGGGTCGGGAATGGCCCTAGAGATGGACCTGTTCCGGCGCTTCATGGGGGCCATCGACACGCCCGACGGATTCGACAAGGAGCTTGAGCTGCGACTGCTGCGGGCGGGGACCCGCATCGAGTACGCCCCCGACGCGGTGGTGTACGATGAGAAGGTACGGGCCGACGCGGTCTTCGTGGATCAGCGGCGGCGCTGGATCGGGGCGCAGGCCCGATACCTGCGGCGACACTTCGCCGAGGGCCTCCGGGCCCTCGCCCGGGGCGGGCCGCTTGACTACGTCGATAAGGTGGCGCAGATGCTGCTGCCGCCGCGCGCGCTGCTTCTGGCGATACTGCCCGCCCTGGCTGTCGCAAACGCAGCGGTAGGCAGCATCGGCTGGGCGGGGGGCTGGGCAGGGGGAACGGCGCTTCTGGCCGCGGGCCTGGTCGCCGCCGTGCCCGCCGACCGCGATGACCTGTCGGTCGCGTCGCTCCTCTCCGCGCTGCCCCGCGGCGTATGGCTGGGCCTGCGTGCTCTTCTCCGCAGCCGGGAAGGGCTCGCTCCCAACACCACCACGCCCCATCACACGTCACAGGCGTCCGCCCCTTCGTCCTGAGCCTGTGCGCGAGCCGCCCCACCTCTTCACAACCTTCCATCCGCAAGGCCCCCATTCCATGCGCATCGGCATCGAAGCCCAACGCCTCTTCCGAGCCAATAAGCACGGCATGGACGTCGTGGCCCTCGAAACCATCCGCCACCTCGTCGACGCGGCGCCGGAGCACACGTTCATCGTGTTCGTGCGCCCCGGCCCGGACCCTTGCCTGGAACCCCGCCCCAACCTGGAGGTGCGCCGGGTGGACGGGTGGTCGTATCCGACGTGGGAGCAGCGCGCCCTGCCGCGCGCCGCGCGCCGGGCGAACGTCGATCTGCTGCACTGCACCAACAACACGGCCCCGCTCCGCCTGGACGTGCCGCTCGTGCTTACGCTCCACGACGTCATTTTCCTGGAGGGCGCGACCCTGTGGCCGCAGGGCGGGACCTGGTACCAGCGCCTCGGCAACGTCTACCGGCGGTGGGTGGTGCCGCCGGCGGCTCGTCGTGCCGATACGGTCGCGACGGTTTCCGATCATGAGCGCGGCCGCATCGCCGACCGCCTTCCGGCCCTGGACGACCGCCTCGCCGTCGTGCCCAATGCCGTGTCCGACCGTTTCGCCCCCGTCACCGATGCGGACACGCTCCAGGCGGTACGGCGTCGCTATGACCTGCCGGGCGAGTTCCTCTTGTTTTTTGGAAATACAGACCCGAAGAAGAACATGCGCCGCGTCGTGGCGGCCTACGCACAGTACGCTGAAACGGCCGAGGCGCCGCGCCCGCTCGTGGTGGCCGACTACGACCGCGACCGGCTCCGCGACCACCTTCGCGCCCTCGGCCACCCCGACCTGATCGACCGGATTCGGCTGCCCGGCTACATCGCCCACGACGACATGCCGGCGGTCTACAGCCAGGCCACCGCCTTTCTCTACCCATCCCTCCGAGAAAGCTTCGGCCTGCCCATTCTGGAGGCGATGGCGTGCGGGACGCCCGTCCTCACCAGCACCACCGCCGCCATGCCCGAGGTGGCCGGTTCGGCCGCCCTGCGCGTAGATCCCCGCGATCGCGACGCCCTGGCGAAGGGCATCCGCACCCTGGACGAGCAGCCCTCCCTGCGGCGCACCCTCGCCGACCGGGGACGAGACCGGGCCGGCGCCTTCTCGTGGTCGCGCACCGCCGAGGAACTGCTCCCCCTGTACGACGAAGTGGCCCGGACCGCCCCCGCCGCGGCGCCCGCTGCCTGAGAGGCGAGACCGCTTTGCACAGAACACGGCCCCTCGCCACCGCCCAAGCACGCCCCCACGCCCCATGTTGCTTTCCGTTCTCTCCGTCCTGTTTTGGAGCGGCCTTGCCGTCGTCTTTTACACCTACGTCGGCTACGCGCCGCTCGTGTGGGCCCTCTCGCGCCTGCGCCGGTGGTGGCGCCCCCGGCCCGACCGCACGGTGCCGCCGGACGACGACCTGCCGGCCGTCACGCTGCTGGTCGCGGCCTACAACGAGGCCGGCGTCATCGACGAGAAGCTCGCCAACACCCGAGCGCTCAACTATCCCGGCGAGAAGCTCAACGTGCTGTTCGTGACCGACGGCTCGACGGACGCGACGCCCGACCGCCTGCGGACGGCGCCGGGCGTGCAGTGCCTGCACCGCGACGCACGGGCCGGCAAGATGGCGGCCCTGCACCGGGGCATGGAGCACGTGGAGACGCCCATCGTCGTGTTCTCCGACGCCAACGCCATGCTCAACGCCGACGCGCTCCGCAACCTCGTGCGCCACTACCAGGACGCCTCCGTCGGGGCTGTGGCCGGGGAAAAGCGGGTGCGGGCCGCCGGGGCCGACGACGCGTCGGGCGCGAGTGAGGGGCTCTACTGGCGGTACGAATCGGCCCTCCGGCGCTGGGACGACGCCCTCCACTCGGTCGTCGGGGCGGCCGGGGAGCTTTTCTCGGTTCGCACCGCCCTCTTCGATCCCATCTCCGAGGACACAATTCTCGACGACTTTGTGCTCACGCTGCGGGTGGCGGCTCGGGGCTACCGGGTGGCCTACGCCCCCGACGCCTACGCCACGGAGGGGCCGTCCGCGTCCCTGGCCGACGAGATGCAGCGCAAGGTGCGCATCGTGGCGGGCGGGTTTCAGGCCCTGGGTCGCCTGCGGGAGCTGTTCAACCCGGTCCGGCACGGCACGCTCACCTTCCAGTTCGTGTCGCACCGCGTGCTGCGGTGGACCCTGGCGCCGGCCCTGCTGCCGGTGCTACTGATTACCAACGGGCTGCTGGTAGGGATGGGCGGAGGGTGGGCCGCCACCCTGCTGTTGGCGGGGCAGGGCGCCTTCTACGGGCTCGCCGCGCATGGGGCCCTCACGCACGACGCCCCCCGCGGCCCGACGGCCCTCTACGCCCCCTTCTACTTCTGTGTGATGAACGTCGCCGTCTACCGCGGCTTTCTCCGCTACCTCCGCGACCAGCAGGCCGTCACCTGGACGCCCGCGAAGCGCGCCGCCGCGAGCCTGCACGGCTCCTCCTAGGAAGGGAACACAGGGCTTCCGCCGTCCCCGAAACTCCAACCGGTTCCCCATGTACCGGCACAAAATTTGTGCTGGTCTTTGAACCCTGCCGTCCGGGACAACCGCGCCCTCTCCATCAGCGCCGCCCTCCCCCATGCCGCCGCCAATTCGCTGCCTCATCGCCGACGACGATCCATCCTCGCAGGACGTCCTCGCCAAGTACGTCGACCGCCACGCTGACCTCGACACTCTCGGGGTGTGCGAGGACGGCATTGAGGCGGCCAACATTCTCCGAGAGACGGAGGTCGACCTGATTCTGCTGGACGTGGAGATGCCGGAGATGTCGGGGCTGGAGCTTGTGGAAAGCCTGTCCGATCCGCCGGCCATCGTGATGGTGACGGGCCACGAGGAGTACGCCGTCGAGGCCTTTGAGGTGGACGTGGTCGACTATCTGGTGAAGCCGGTTCGCTACGGCCGCTTTCTTACGGCCATTGAGCGGGCGTCCGAACGGCTCGGCCCCGGCGGGTCCCACGACGAGCCCTCGGAGCCGGCCGCCGAGGAGGAGGACACCACCGAGTCGCCACATCTCGCCGATACGTCCGCGGAGCATGTTTTCTTAAAGGACGGGCGTCGCCTCATCCGGGTGGCCCTGAAAGACATTCAGTGGATCAAAGCGCAGGGCGACTACATGCTCGTGCAGGCCGAATCGGACCGGTACATGATCAACAGCACCATGAAAGAACTGGAGGAGAAACTCCCGTCGAGTCAGTTTATCCGCATCCACCGGTCGCACATCGTGCGCATCGACCAGATCAAGGACATCGAGGACACGACCCTCATCATCGATGGGAAGATGTTGCCGATCGGTCCCTCCTACCAGGACGATTTGATTGAGCGCATTCAGACGCTCTAGTGTCCGCCGTCGCAGGCTCTGAAGGGGACTCCAGTCGTGCGCCGATCCTTCCGCAACCCCGGTGTCGGCGCGGCCCCGTTCTCGTGCGGCCCCGTTCTCGTGCGGCCCCGTTCTCGTGCGGCCCCGTTCTCGTTTTGCAATCCCAGATCTTTTCATGTCCGACACTCTTCTCGTCACCGGCGGCGCGGGCTTTATCGGCTCGGCGGTGGTGCGCCACCTCATTCAGGA
>Ga0207714_1000450_pt1 | contig 28636 bp, 27 predicted proteins | sample PonA232FremontCA_2_FD_187270 | JGI IMG/M metagenome (GOLD analysis project Ga0207714, IMG submission 187270) | Marine sediment microbial community from Fremont, CA, USA - Pond A23 Sediment 2 (SPAdes) | ecosystem: Environmental > Aquatic > Marine > Unclassified | place: USA: Fremont, California...
AGCGAAGACATGACCTATTTTCCTCAATGTGGGCCTTGTCACGGTCGGGTTTCCCCCGCGTGACGAGCGAAGAAAATCAACAGAACCTCCGCAGAATCGATAAAAAAACACCTTTCTAGGACTTCGGCATGAAGCGGGAATGTCTTTGCATGAAAGCAAGGGCTGTATTCATCTTCTTCTGGCGGACACGACACTGAGCAAGGCCGCCTTCCTCGGGCCTACCGGCACGGAACGGAAATTCGCGCCGCGCACTGGACAAACCCGTATCCGGACTGCTAATGCTGTAAGACTTATTGCATCTTGCATCCCCTTAAGGACCCGGAATAGCGTCGCGCGGCGCTTTTCCGGAGCCAACCCGAGCTATTTCGGCTTATTCCTTGGCAGGGGACGACGCGAACCCGGCGATGATTCGCCGTTCCAGAGGCCGATCACATCAGAACAAGGAGGAGATTATGGCCCGACACAAGAAGATCGAACGCAAGCGCGAGCTGGACCGTCGCCGCAGGCGAAGGCAGAAGCGGCTTAAACAGCGCATCAAGGAGGCCAAGGCAGAGGCGCGCCGCAGCAAAGGCTAGTCCTTCGCTCACGCCGTATTGACAGGGCCCTGGCCCTGATTATTTTACTCCCTGATGCCAGCAACGGACTGCGCCCCCTCGCGGATCCCGATATTGGTAATCGTGCGGGACCGAGCGTCATCCCGACGCGCGCGAGAGAGCACAGCAAGGGGAACCAAGAGGAGGGTTGGCCATGCCAATCTACGAATATCGATGCCAGGACTGCAACAACATCTTTGAGGAGTGGCACAGGGGATACGAGGAAAAGGAGATCACCTGCCCGGTTTGCAATGGGCTCGCCAAGCGGCTCATCTCCAACACCGCCTTCATCCTCAAGGGCAGCGGATGGTACGTGACCGACTACGCCCGCAACCAGACCGCCAGCGGATCGGGCAATGGCGACGGCAACGGCACGAGCCAGGAACAGACCGCTTCCTCGCCCCAGGAGGGGGAGGCTTCCCAGGAGCAGAAAACCTCCCAGGCGAGCGGTGAAGCCGAAGGCGGAAACGGCTCCCAGGCCAAGGCCGCTTCCGGGGAGAAGAGCGGCTCGGGAAGCGAAAGCGGAAAAAAAGCGGCCGGCCAGACTCCGCCAAGCAACAGCAGCAGCACGGAATAGCCCCGCTATGATCGAACGCTACAGCCGACCCGAGATGAGCCGGATCTGGGGCCTGGAAAACAAGTACCGGGCCTGGCTCAGAGTGGAAATCGCGGTGTGCGAGGCCTGGCACAACCAGGGCCGGATTCCCGCGGACGCCATGCGGGAGATCCGCGAGAAGGCGGACTTCGATCTGGACCGCATCCAGGCCATCGAGGAGGAGACCAAGCACGACGTGATCGCCTTTCTGACCGCCGTGGAGGAGAAGCTCGGCCCGGCCTCGCGCTACATCCACCTGGGCTGCACCTCCTCGGACATCGTGGACACGGCCAACGCCCTGCTCCTGGTGGAGGCCGGCCGAATCATCTCCGCGGATCTGGACACCCTTCTGGGGACCCTGCGCCAGCTGGCCCTGGACAATCGGGGCCGCATGTGCATGGGCCGCACCCACGGGGTCCATGCGGAGCCCATGAGCTACGGGCTCAAGATGGCTTCCTTCTTTGAAGAGTTCAACCGCCACAAGCAGCGCTTCGATCGCGCCCTGGAAGGGGTGCGCGTGGGCAAGATCTCCGGTGCCGTGGGCACGTACGCCCACCTGACCCCGGAAGTGGAGCGCGACGCGCTGCGGCTTCTCGACCTGGAGCCGGACCCGATCTCCACCCAGATCGTGCAGCGGGATCGACACGCGGAATACTTCACCGCGCTGGCCCTCATCGCGGGCGGAATCGAGCGCCTTGGACTGGAGCTGCGGCACCTGCAGCGAACCGAGGTCCGCGAGGTTGAGGAGGGCTTTTCCAAGGGCCAGAAGGGCTCCTCGGCCATGCCGCACAAGAAGAACCCCATCTCCGCGGAGAATCTCTGCGGTCTGGCCAGGCTCGTTCGGAGCAACGCGCTCGCAGCCATGGAGAACACCGCCCTGTGGCACGAGCGGGATATCAGTCATTCCTCGGTAGAGCGGGTGATCATGCCGGATTCCACCATCCTGGTGGACTACATGCTGAACCGCCTGGATTCCGTTCTGGGCAAGCTCCGCCTTATTCCGGAGAATATCGATCACAACCTGCGTTCCTCCCACGGGCTCCACTTCTCCCAGAGGCTCCTTGTGGCCCTGCTGGAGAAGGGCCTCCCCAGGCAGAAGGCGTATGAGCTGGTCCAGGGACCGGCCCTGCAGGCCTGGGAGGAGGGGCGCTCCTTCCGCGATCTGGTCCTGGAGCGGGAGGAAATCACTTCCCGGATCAGCCGCCCCGAGCTTGAGGAGCTCCTCGATCCGCAGTACTACTTGCGCTTTGAGCAGGAGATCCTGAACCGCATTTTTGGAAAGGACGGATAACGGAGGTCGGATGCCCGACTCCCGACTTCCGACCTCTGGCCTCTCATGTCTGATGTCTGGCTACTGACTCCCCGATTCACTGACACTGACACACCGGACCACCGACTTCCGACCCCTGATCTCCCTTCCAAACACTTGCCAGGAGCCCAAAGCAGGAGTATACTCCCCCCGAATTTCCCCTGGATCTTTCGAGAATTCCCCTGACGGATATCCCAAGCCCAACCGCAACTGAAGCAAAACACGGGTAGAGTCTGCCATGGGTCGCTATTTCGTCAATCTTCCCTGCCGCTACATCGCCGAGGACCGTTCCTATCTGGAATACTACCAGTGGAAAAAGCTCAATCCGGAGCTCGGGCTGGACGCCATATCCGTGGACAGGCTCGGGGAAGAGTGGCATCGACAGCTGGCAGACGACCTGCACAAGGAGGGCCTTCTCTGTTCCGTCCACCTGCCCTTCCATGACTTGCAGCCCGGAAGCATCGACGACTACATCCTGGACAGCACCAGGGAACGGCTCAAAAAGGCGATCCGGATCGCCGCCATCTACGAGCCCCGCTTCCTGATCGCCCACGCCAATTTCATCCCCCTGTACAGCGAGCTGTATTCCTCCTGGCTCAAACGGGCGATACGGACCTGGGAGGAGGTCCTGGAGCAGTGGCCGGAGCATCCCCCCTTGTATCTGGAGAACGTGCGGGAATACGATCCCGGCCCCCTCGCCGATCTCGTGGCGGAGCTCCAGCACCAAAAGGTGCGCCTCTGCTTCGATCTGGGGCACTGGGCCAGCTACAGCGGCGGATGCCAGTACCAGAACCTCTATCTCTGGATGCAGACACTGGGCCAGCATCTGGCCCATCTGCACCTGCACGACAACGACGGGGTCGCGGACCAGCACCTGGGGCTGGGGCAGGGGAACATCCCCTGGGCGGAGCTGTTCTCCGGCCTGGAGCTGCTGGATCTCAGCCCCTCCTTTACCCTGGAGCCCCACACCAAGGAGGACCTCTACGCCAGCTGGCACTTCATGAAGGAACATCCTTCCTGGTTCTCCAGGCTACGCATCCGGAAACAGGAAATCCCCAACCCGGAGTCGGAAGAGGTGTAGACCGGCTTGGCTCCGTACCGTGTGGAGCCAACGGCTTAGAGCTTCTCCAGATCCCGGGAGGAGACCGCGAACCGTCCCAGCCACGGGGGCGGCAGGGTGAATTCCCGATCCAGCCAGGCCAGGCGGTAGGCGTGGAGCAGCAGACCCTGGGAGGTGCCTCCACTGCCGTACTTCCGATCCCCTCCCACCGGATGTCCCCGCCCGGCCATCTGGATCCGGATCTGGTGCTTGCGCCCCGTGTCCAGGGAGACGGCAACCAGGCTGCATCCCCTGTGCCGACGCAGCACCCGGGCCCGACTCACCGCAGGCACCCTTCTTCGCTCCGAATCCCTGTCCTCGTATATCTCATCGCGGAGCTCGGTCCAGCCGGACCAGGAAACGTCCCCGTTCACCCAGGCCAGATACATCTTGTGCACCCGGTTCTCGCGCCACAGCCGCTGCAGCGAGCGCAGGGCGGAGTAGGTCTTGGCCAGGACAAGCAGGCCGGAGGTCTCCTTGTCCAGGCGATGGACCAGGGCCGGAGGCCACTCGCTTTCCCGGTATTCGGCCCGGATCAGGTCGTCCACGTTATCGCCCACGCCCTTGCCCGGCTGAGTGGCCAGACCGGGCGGCTTGGCCAGGAGCAGGAGCTCCTCGTCCTCGTGCACCCTGCGCAGGCGAAAGGGATTGGCCTCCTCCCCCCCGGCCTCCTTCGTGGGATCGGTCTCCCTGCGACAGGGCGGAATGCGGATCGTCTGCCCGGCTAAAACCTTCTGGAAGGGCTTGGCCCGGGCGCTGTCCACCCGGACCTGGCCGGTGCGCACCCAGCGCATGATCGCGGAGCGGGGGATATCTCCCCCCAGCCGCCGGCTCAGGAACTGCACCAGCTTCTGCCCGGCCTCGGCCTGTGTGACTGACACATAGTGCACGCCTGTCATAGCGGGATCCAATCTATCCCAGATGAAGGGCTCAGTCCATCCACGCTACCCGAGGGGATTTCATGGGCAAGGTCGGAGGGTCGGAAGGTGAGAAGGTGGGAAGGTGACAAGATACAGGACCCATTTTCACATACCCCTCATCCCCGGGCGGACCCGGGCACAACCAGGCATGAAAATGGGGCGAGGCGAAGCGCTCCACCCGCCTTTGCCTCGCTTGGCAGCTTCACCTTGAAATCCAGTGAATTGGCCACATTTTCGTAGAAAAAAATCCCCGAAGGGGGCCTCAAGGCTCCCCTCCGGGGATCGGTACCGGTTGTTCTTTTCAGTCGGGACGCGGCGCCGGCTAGTGCCCTCCGCCGCCGAGGATGCCGGAGGCTGCCAGAAGCAGGACCAGGACCTCCACGATGGCGATGGAGGTGAAGAGGAAGTCCTTCTTCTTGATGTACGCGGGGATAAGCATGAGATAGCCCACGATGGTCAGGGCGCCCAGAATGACAATGCCGATGAAGTTGAGGAAGTCCCCGTATCCGATCAGGGCGAGCCAGCCCCATCCCCCGGGGATGTCCAGCTTGTGGGAGAACTCGTCCGCAGGCAGATGCCACAAGTCGGAAACCTTGTCGATGCTCACATAGGGCTCGATGATTCCGCTCAAATAGAAGAAGTAGGTCAGGACCATAATCCCGATGCCGATCCAGCACCCATACATCAGGAGCGTGGCGTACGCCTTCTGCTCCGCTGGGACGTGCTCCAGTTCCTTTGTATTCTGTGTCATATCCGAATCTCCCTCTTGGAATTGTTCAGTCCACTAAATGCCCAAGCCCTTGAGAAGGGCCCGAACTCCGGCAAACAGAAGCACCGCAATCACGATGTAGCGGATGGCGGCTGGCTTGGCCCGGGCCAGGATCTTCACCCCCACCAGGGAGCCGAGCATGAGCCCCACGATGGAGGGAATGGCCACCAAGGGGATGATTCCGCCCTTGTTCAGATAGACCCAGGCTGCTGAGGTGTCGGTGATGGAGAGCAGGAACTTGCTCGTGGCCACGGAGATCTTCAGCGGAGCGCCCATGAGCAGGTTGAGCACCGGAATGTTAGCCCATCCCGCGCCCAGGCCGAACATGCCGGCCACCAGGCCGATGAGCACGAAAATGAGCAGCCCCGCCCAGGTCCGATGGGTCTTGTACTCATAGATCTTGCCCGTGGTCTCCTCGATGTAGGAGCCGTGCATCCCCAGGGCCAGGCCGACCGCGTCCTGCTTGGTCACCACGGGATACTCCACGTTCTTGGAAAGGAGCAGCAAAACGGCGATGAAGATGATGGTGGCGCCCAAAAGGATCTGCACAATGGTCGTGGGCAGGGACAAGCCGATAAACGCGCCGAGAATGGCGAATGTCGAGGCGATCAGGGCCACCGGCAGGGCGAGGCGCAAGCTGGCCAGACCGCGCCGCAGCAATCCCGGGCCCGCCATGAGCGCTCCTGCCAGGGCCACGAAAAGCCCGGCACCGCGAACAAAGTCCAGATGGAAGGGGAAGAAGGCGCTCACCAGAGGCACGTAGAGCACCCCGCCGCCCACGCCGGCCAGCACGGCCAGGATGCCCAGAACAAAACAGAACACAAGGAGCACCAGCGGCCAGAACCACCAGGGCCAGTCACCTCCCCCGCCGGCGGCGGCAGCCGATTCCGCGGCCGCGTAAACCGGCGAGGTGAAGAGCACAAGGCTCAGCCAGAGAAAGACAGGTGTCACCCTTCGCGACAACCGCATGAACATAGGACCCTCCTCAGGTTTGTCATCCCCTCTCGACGATTTTGTGAAATTATACACAAGACCAAGTGAACAGATACTAGTTTTTCCGCGTCTTGTCAAAACACAATCTCGCCTTGAGCCGTGGCGGCGGCAAGGCCGTGAACCGAAAAGAGACACCCCTGGGGCTCGGGATAGGGGAACAGGAGAAAGAAGGCCCCGGCGCCCGGAAACAGTGAAGCGAGGCGCCTGGGCCTTTGTGACATCGTGAACACGGCGGGGTGGAGATGGGGATCAGCCCACGCTGTGGGTGAAGGTCTGGAAGTGATGGTCCACCAGCATGGAGGTCTTGACCACTCCCTGCTCCTCGCGTGTGGAAATGAAGTCGAGGTAGTGGGTCTTGCCGTACTCGTCGAAGACAGTGACCCTGGTGCCGTCCTCGAAGCCCCCCTGCTTGAACCAGACATCCGGGGGCAGGAGCCAGGTCTTGCCGTAGGTCTCCCGGAATCGGAAATAGCCTACCGCATCGCGGGGAAACTGGAGGTAGAGGCTCAGCTCGTCCTCGGTCGCGCTCCGTCCCAGGGCCTTTTCCAGCTCCTGGCTCTTCTGGTCCAGGTCCACGTCCTGCGGGCTCCACATGCCGCCCTCCTCCTCCAGGATCCGGTCCCAAGGCTTTCCGTCGCGGCGCCGGTGCTCCAGGACCTTCTCCATGATCCAGTCCGGAGGGCGATGGAAGGGGAAGGGACCGTAGCGTCCGAGCAGGAGCCGCTTCAAGTCGTCCGTGGGCTGCTCGAAGCGGCCGTAGAGGACGTTGTTCACCGCGGTGGCCCAGAGGATCTGGCTTCCGGGGGTGACGGACCATATCTCCCCGAATTCCCTGTTGATAACCGCCAGCTCCTCCGTGACCTCGTGGATCCGTTCCAGAAGGCCCAGCTTTTCCGCCTGCTCGAAGGCGATGCTCGCCGCCCCGCCTGTGAGCTTGTGGCGCTTCACCGTGGGGTCGAAGGCCTTGAACGGGGTCTCGAAGCGCTCGTAATGGCGCCGTTCCTTGCGGATCTGGTCCGAGGCATCCAGCAGGGGCTGCACCTTGATCCCGGCGGCATGGTACCCGTATTCGTTCAGGATCTGGATCAGGCTGAGCGCCGGAGCCTGGGAGTAGACCCCGCCCCAGCCATGATCCGCTGCCTCCACGATCTTGGCACCGCCTTCAACCGCCCCGATCATGCGGGCCAGATCGTTGCCGTCGGTGTTGTGCCCGTGGTAGGCCAGGATCAAATCGGGGAATCGAGTGCGGATGGCCCGGAAGAGCTCCTCGATGCGCTTGGGGGTCCCCACAGCGGAGTGGTTCTTCAGGCTCAGGATGATGTTTCGTCCGAAGGTGTCCAGGATCTCCTTGACCTTGGCCAGATAGAAGGCATCGGTGTGGTTCTCCCCGGTGTTGAAGCAGAGGCTGGGCATGAGGAGCTTGCCCTGCTTCTGGACCTCTTCGCCCACGACGCGCATGTTGGGGATGTGATTGAGAAAGTCGTACACCCGCCAGACGTCCACATACCGGGCGAAGCGCCGGACCACGTGGCGCTGCACGTTGTCCGGATAGGGACGGTACCCGAAGAGATTGCGGCCCCGGCAGCAGACCTGGAGCATGGTCCGGGGCATGGACCTCTTGACCAGGCGCAGCTTTTCCAGGGGGTCGATCTGCTTGTACATGAGATCCATGTGCACCGCAGCGCCGCCCGAGATCTCGAAGGCGAAGAACCCGGCCTCATCGCGGTACGGGGACACCTTGAGCGTGGTATGGGGCAGGATGCGGCACTTGAAGTCGGACTGGGACACATCCCTCTCGTTGTTGGTCAGGAAATACCCCGGGGTCTGTGCCACATGCTCCAGGATCGCGGACAGGCTCATATCCGAGGTCAATCGTTCCGAGGCTGCTGCCATGCGTTCACCTTTTTTCGCATTTCCCCGAAGCCCCTCCGGATCCGGACGACGATCCCAAGGGCAGCGGATGTTTCCGTCTTATTCCGAGCCGGATCCAGGCCTGACCCAGCCCCATCAATCTGGCGAAATGCTCCAAGGAGCAATCACAGGCCAGATCATTTGAGCCGAATTCTACACCACATTCAAGCCGCTGTCCACGCTCCCTCCATGGCCCCGGGCGAACCGCATCGCCTCGCATTTTCCCGCTTCCTCGTGTCCGGGCCTGCACGGAAATGAAGGACACTCGAATCTGTGATCAGCCCCTGAGGGGCCTTCTGGAGGGTCGTCCTATCGCCAGGGAGTGAGGATTTCGTGGCCCTGGGCTGTCACCGCTATCGTCTTCTCGAACTGAGCGGACAAGGAACCGTCCCTGGTCACCGCGGTCCATTTGTCCTCCAGCACCCGCAGCTCCTTACCCCCCAGATTGATCATGGGCTCCACAGTGAAAACCATTCCCGGAACCAGAATGATGCCCTTGCCCTTCTGCCCGAAGTGGGGGACCTGGGGTGGCTCGTGGAACTCGAAGCCCACGCCGTGCCCCACCATTTCCCGAACCACGGAGCAGCCCCGACCCTCGGCGTAGCTCTGGATGGCCCATCCGATATCCCCCACGGTATTTCCCGGGGCGACCTGTTCCAGGCCCTGCTCCAAGCTGCGGCGAGCCACGTCCACGAGCCCGGCCGCCTCAGGGCTCACCTCTCCCACCTGGAAGGTCTTGCTCGCGTCCGCGTAGTATCCGTGCAGCCTGGAGGTCACGTCCACATTAACGATATCCCCCTCGCGGAGCTGATATTCCCCGGGGATTCCGTGGCAGATGACCTCATTCACCGAAATACAGACGCTCTTGGGAAATCCGCTGTAGTTCAGCGGAGCGGGGACCGCGCCGTTGTCCACGGTGAACTCGTGGACCCGCTGGTTGATGAGATCCGTGCTCACTCCGGGACGCACCAGATCGGCCACCAGGTCCAGGGTCCGCACCACCAGCTCCCCTGCCCGACGAATGCCCTCAACGTCCTGTTCCTCCTTGAGCCGGATGTTGTATCGCTTGGAGTAGAGCTCCTTGAGGTTCTGCTGGCTCTCCTGCTGCTCCTTCATGCAGCACTTCTTGTATTTCTTGCCGCTGCCGCAGGGACAGGGATCGTTGCGTCCTATCTTCACCCTCGCCTCCTTGCCTTATTTCCTGACTGGGAATCCGTAACTCGTAACAGGCTCGTTTGCATAGGGAAACGAGCTCGCGTCGCGCTTTCGCAAAAAGAAGCACAAAAGCTGGCCGCTGTCTGCCACGCCCATAGTCTTGAACCTAAATCGGTGGTATCCTATTTTGAAGAGCACTTCAAACCATGCGTATCGACTGTCATTTGCACACCGCCCGCTATTCCCCCTGCTCCAGGCTGGAACCGTTCACCGCGTGCCAGAGGGCCCTGGAACGGGGGCTGGACGCGGTGGTGATCACGGAACATCAGCGCCAGTGGCCCGCGGACGAGCTTGCCGACCTGAGGCGACGATTCCCTGATTTGTCCCTGTTCAACGGGTTCGAGGCAACCCTGGAAAACGGAGTGGACCTGGTGGTCCTGACAGAGGACAGGGGCATCGAGGTCCCCTTCGGTCTCAGCCCGGAACGATTCTTCGCCTCGGACTGGCTCGACCCGGAGGGGAGCTATTTCTTCATCGCCCATCTGTTCCGCTGGAGCACTCATCCCCCCCACGGCCTGGAACATCTCCTCCCCTTCATCCACGGCCTGGAGATGAACTCCGTGAATATCCTCAGAGGCCAGTTCCGGATCCGGCAAGGCCGCTACGCGCCCAAGGCCGAGGCAGTCTATGAGCGGACCCGCGACCGGAACGGCCTGCAGGGGATCTACAACAGCGATGCCCACGAGCCCGAAGCTGTGGGGAGTATCGCCAACCATATCCCCTGCCCCAGGCCCCCGGCTTCGGAAGCCGAGCTCGCCTCCCTGCTCAAGCGGAGCAACGCTGAGGAACACCAAGACCCCGAGCTGCTGCGGAATCTGCTTACAACCCGGCATCCCCTATAGCTGCTGGATGAGGTAAAGGTGCAGCGGCAGCCGGCTCCTCATCTTGAGGGGATGGAGCAAGCGTATGTGCTCCCGCTTTCTCCCCCCGCGCAAGGGCGAGAGGTACACCGTTCCCTTGCTCTGGAATCGCTCCGGACCCCTGGCGAGAAGGTCCTCCAGCTTCTTCCAATGGGTCCGGGGCAAATCCGGGTCCACCACGAAATTGGCGCTTATCTCCACGCGCTCGTAGCGCTGGTTGATATCGAGCATGCGGCGAAAGGCCTCTTCCACCTCCTCCGCCCGGACAGGCTTGCCCAATTCGTCCAGCGTGGCCTGGTCCCCGGATTCCAGCCCGATATTGACATAGGTCCGGCAGGGAAGTCTGGCCAGACCGCGCCACAGGCCATTGGAAGCACCGAGCAGGGAATGCACGCTTCCGAAGAGGAAGAGAAAGCGGCCCCGCAGAGGGGAATCCCGCAAAGCGTCGAGACACATCCTTGCCACGTCGAGCACGGGTTCTTCTCCGGCGTGGAGGGCATCGTCCTGACCCAGAAACGCGGCGTTGAGATTGACCACATCCTGGCCCAGAAGACGCTGCACATCCCGCAGCTGCCGGCGCACCTCGGCCCCGGAGCGGCTCCGGAAGACACGCCCCGATTTCACCCGGCAAAAGGAGCAATTGTACAGGCATCCCTCCGCCAGGATCAAGGGAAGCACTTCGTAATCCACATGGCGGGTGTCCGGCGGAAGAACCCGGATTCGATCCCCGAGAACGCGCCACAGCTCCCGGGCCGTCTTCTCCTGGGCCACCTCTCCCCTCTCCTGCAGACGATGCAGGAAACGGGTTATCCGGGCCGGCGCTCCCGGTTCCAGATGACGCTGTGCCAGGAAGGGGGCTTCCTTCCACGTCTCCAGGGCCCTTTGCACCTCCTGTTCGGCAAAGGGATCCACGTCCCACAGGGAATTGCTGGCATAGCGAAAACAGGGCAGGTAGTATTCCCCCAGCCAGTCGAAGAGATCCTCGGTATAGCGACCGGAGAAATAATAGATCCAGGTGTTGCCCCGGGTCCGCTTGAGCCATTCCGAGGGATGGGGCCAGTCCCTGCTCCGGCCCCGGATGTACTTGATGTCACCGTTTGGGTCGTAGAACAGCTCGAAGCCGGGCAGGGTCAGCTTATGGTAGGTCCCCACCAGGATGGGGTAGCTCACTTTCCCATGGCTCAGCTCGCCCTGTTTGTCCAGCTCGATGGCGACATCACCGCTTTGATAGAGCACTGCCCTTCTCCTTGCCGCACAACGCCCTCGACATCAACTCGAGTGGCGGATTGACTCAGGGGAGATGAGATCGTACAAAAAGATCCTTTCCGTGCCAAGACACGAAATCGCCTTGATCATCCAGAACAGGCAGGACCAAGGGAGCAGCACCGGTGGAAACCATGAGCCCCAGGAGCCGGAGCTACGCGGATGTATTGCAGGACCTCTACGGCCTGCAGAAATACGGAATCAAATTCGGCCTGTCCCAGACCGCCAATCTGCTCTCCGGACTGGGCGACCCCCACCTGGGCCGGAGCTTCATCCACGTGGGCGGCAGCAACGGGAAGGGCTCGGTTGCCTGCCTCCTGGAAAGCGCCCTTCGGCACTGCGGCTATCGCACCGGCTTGTTCACCTCCCCCCATCTGGTCCATTTCAACGAACGGTTCCGCATCAACGGCCAGCCCATACCCCCCGAAGAAATCGTCCAGCTCCACCACGAGCTCCGGGAGGCGATGGACGAACGCGAGCCACCCACATTCTTCGAGGCGGTCACCGCCATGGCCCTGGCCTGCTTTCAAAGGCGCGACACGGACATCGACATCATCGAGGTGGGCATGGGCGGACGCCTGGACGCCACGAACCTCATCACCCCCCTTGTGTCGGTTATCACCAACATCAGCCTGGAGCACAGGGAATTCCTCGGGGATACCCTGCTCGAGGTGGCTCGGGAGAAAGCCGGAATCATCAAGGAAGGGGTGCCACTGCTCACCGCCGCCACCGACCCCGACGTGCTCGACCTATTTCTGCGGACCTGCCGCGAGGCCAACGCGACGGAATATCGCCTGAACCGGGATTTTTCCTACCGCGATCAGGGAACGGGCCTTCGCTTCAGCGGAAGGCATATGGTCCAGGACCACGTGCAAAGCGGCCTGCGCGGACGGCACCAGAGGCACAACACCGCGCTGGCCCTGGCGGCTCTGGACATCCTCCAGGGGCAGGGCTGGCCCCTGTCCGGCGAAGGCGTGGCCCAGGGCCTTGCCCGGGCCAACTGGCCCGGGCGCCTGCACCAGGTCTGCGACTCCCCCCGCGTAATCGTGGACGGAGCGCACAATCCCTCGGCCATGCAGGAGCTGGCCCAAAGCATCCGGGAGGAGCTGGACTACTCCCGGCTCATCCTGGTAACCGGAATCATGGAGGACAAGGACGCTTCGGCCATGCTGGGCGCGATATTGCCCCTGACCGATCGTATTTTCTTCACCCGGCCGAAATACCCCCGGGCCATGGACCCCAGCACCCTTTGCGATCGAGCTCCCGGCTCCCTCCCGGAACACGAGATCCACTCCTCCCTGCCCCGCGCCCTGGAACGGGCCCAAGCCGCTGCCGGAACCAAGGACCTCGTCCTGGTCTGCGGCTCCCTCTTCACCGTGGGAGAGGCCCTGTCCCACCTGGACCCCCAATCCTACCCCCCGGAGTCCTAGCCCAGCCGAAAGGCCTCTTCCTACGCCTGCCATTCCCGAGCCGCCAAGGCCAGAACCTTGTCGTTTGAGCCAGGGCCTAACATTTTTTTGTCCCCCTGTTGACACCATCCGCTTACCCGGATATATTAATAGAAAATGGTTATTATTTCAGGGATCTCCTGGGAGTCATCTCTCCTTGGACGCCTCAACGGATGATATCGCCCAGCTGAAGACGTATTCGGCATTGCCTGAAAGACGCGTTCTCCGAAAACAAAGCATAACTGAGGCATTTATATATGGATATTGAAAACATGGAGACCCTGCTCAAGGCGCTGTCCGAGCGCACCAGGCTCCGCATTCTGGCCCTGCTGACAGAGAGCGAGCTGCGGGTCTGCGACATGATGGCCGCCTTGAATATGCCCCAATCCACTGTTTCCAGGCACTTGTCCTATTTGAAGAACGCTCGCTGGATCCAGTCCAGGCGCAAGGGGGCCTGGATGTACTACCGGCTCGTGAGAAGCGAATCCGCCTTGCAGCAGAAACTCTGGAACATGCTGGACAAATACCTGCACCAATTGCCGGAAGTCCGCAACGACCTGCGCATGCTCCGGAGCTATCTGGCGCAAAGAAGCCCCCGTTCGGCCTAGCCGGTGTCAAGCTCACACAGGGCCTCGGCTTCACGCGATGCATCGCAGCGGAAATCGGGCGGAAAAAGCCCGTAGCTCGTTTTGGAATGGAAACGAGCTCAAGCGGACCCTACATCAAGACAGGATCAACAAGGCAAGTGCAATAGAGGAGGAGGGTTATGTTATTCGAAAGAAGCCCCAAGACGGGCGAGCAAAAGACTGAAGAGGCGAGCGAGCTCCCAATTTCCACGCGAAGCGTATGCCCTGAATGCAGCAAGATCGTGGAGGCTCAGCTCTACAACCGGGAGGGCCAGATCTGGATGCACAAGGCCTGCGACGAGCACGGATCCTTCAACGAGCTGATCTGCAGCGATACGGAATTCTTCCTGCTGCGCCGCAGGCGGCATTTCGAGCTGTGCAGCCCCATGCACAATCCCCAGACCAGCTCCCACGGCAACTGCCCGCACGACTGCGGCATCTGCAATCAACACCAATCCAGCCCGTGCCTGGTCAATATCGATCTCACCAACCGCTGCAACCTGAACTGTCCCATTTGCTTCGCAAACGCCAATGCCAGCGGGCGCCTTTTCGAGATGAGCCTGGATCAACTCGGGGACATCCTGGACCGAGTCATGGGTATTGAACCCTATCCTCCCTTGAGCGTTCAGTACGCCGGAGGAGAGCCCACGGTACACCCCCAGTTCCTGGAGGCGGTCAAGATGGCCAAGGACAAGGGAGTGCTCGACCTCCAGGCGGCAAGCAACGGGATCCTCTTCGCCAAGAAGCCGGATTTCGCCAAACGGGCCGCGGATGCCGGCCTGGATGTGGTCTACCTCCAGTTCGACGGCATGACCGACGACATCTACAAGCAATCCCGAGGGCGCGAGCTCTTCGATCTCAAGATGCAGGCCATTGAAAACATGAAACAGGCCGGGATCATGGTGACCCTGGTCCCGACCATCGTCCGAGGGCTCAACGATCATCAGCTGGGGGACATCCTGAAATTCGCCATCAACAACACGGATGTGGTCACAGCCCTCAGCTTCCAGCCGGTTTCCATCACCGGCCGGATCGACGAGAGCAAGCGGCTGGAGATGCGCTACACCATGGCGGACATGGCCAGGGATCTCCAGGAACAGACCGGAATCCTGGACAAGTACCAGGACTGGCACCCCTTTTCCGTGATCTCACCGGTGAGCCGGCTTTTGGAGGACATGACCGGAACGCCCAAGATCTACTTCTCCTGCCACCCCCATTGCGGAGCTGCGAGCTACCTCGTGGTGGACAGATACAGCGGAGAGGCGGTGCCCATCACCCAGTTCATCGATCTGGAAGGGGCGATGAACGACCTGAACAAGGAGGCAGAATCCCTGGAGAACCATTCCGCCTGGCGCAAGAAGCTGACCCGATTCCAGCTCTGGCGCAAGCTGAAAAAGCACTATATCGCGGAGAACGCTCCCGAGGGCATCGATTTCGACTCCCTGGTCGACTTCGTGAACACCTTCCTCGAGGCCGAGCCCAGCCACAACAACCGGCAAAAGGGACACATCTACCACAAGATCGGGGACCGCTACCACGTGCTCCTTTTGGCGGCGATGCACTTCCAGGACAACTACAACTTCGAGCTGGACCGGGTGAAGCACTGCGTGATCCACTACGGCAGCCCGGACGGCCGTCTCTACCCCTTCTGCACCTGGAACAGCGGCCCCTGTCACCGCGTCAAGGTGGAGGAGCAGTTCTCCACGCCCCTGACCTAGCCGCTTCCCCGTCGGGCCCGGAAACAACCGGGCCCGACGGGACACATCCTCGATCCCGTTTGCCCGAAATAGTCTCCGCTGGCGGCGTCCCTGTCGCAGAGGCGGGACATCGTGGGGAAGACATCATGTCGCGCCCACGGTGTCCCGCCACAGGTGCCGTGCCTCGTAGCTGAACATATAGTCCCGCAGGGCCTGGGGCCATGGACGGGGCTTCTGGCCCATCATCCGAGTGGAATGGGAAATGTCCAGCACATGGTGGGATGGCCTCATGGCACGCTTCAAGGCCCGATCCGAGGAAACAGGCTCGACCTTGACGTTGTATTCCGTGGCTGCCAGGGCCTCTGCCGCAAGCTCGCACCAGCTCGCCCTGCCGCTGTTGCTCAGGTGATAGATGCCCGTGGCCCCTTGCCGCATGAGCTTATGGGCATGGTGGGCCAGATCCAGGGTATAGGTGGGCGAGCCGATGGCATCGTGCGCCACTGACAGGACCCGCTCCGTCCTGGCCCGCTCCAGGAGGGTGCGAACGAAATTGCCGCCCCAGGGACCGAAGAGCCAGGAGGTCCGGATGATCAACGAGGCCTCGGGCGCGGATTCCATGATAGCGCGCTCTCCGGCAAGCTTGCTCGCCCCGAGGACACAGTCCGGTTTGGCCCTGTCCCCAGGCGAATACGGGGCCCGCTTCTCTCCGTCGAAGACAAGGGCGCTGCTGAAGTGCACCAGATACATCCCGTTCACGCGGGCCATATCCGCCAAGCACCGCGGCAGGCCGGCATTGAGTGCGTAGGCCGCATCCGGATCGCGTTCCGCAGCCAGGTCATCCGTACAGGCCATCGCGTTGACCAGCCAGTCCGGGCGCCAGCGCTGGAGCATCGCCTGAAGGGATTCCCTGCTTGTGGGATCCGTGTCCTCCCGTCCCTGAACAGCCACGCGGCAGCCGCAATCCCGAAAGACCTTGGCCGCGGCCTGACCCAGCAGGCCCTTCCTGGCACCCAGCACGAGCACAAGGGGGCCTTCCCCGGCCGCAATGGTGTCCCGTTTCATCCTGTCCCTCCCCATACAGGCTCTCTCCGGGGGGCGGACCGCTTCCGAAGGACAGGCTTTATACCTCCAACACCATCTTCGCGTCAATGAGCCTTTTTATTTTTTTAACTCACTGCCAAATATGGCGATCAAAGCAAAACACCTGGGTCGCAGGTGCCTTTGAGCCGTGTCTGCGGGAGGGAATCGCCAAGGAGCGGCGATCCCGGTGATCCGGGAAAAGCAGAGGAGACAAATCCAGCCTCTGGCGAAGGCCTTCTCCCCTTGTCAGAACAAAGCTTTTGGGCTAGTATTGGGCTCGCATTCGGGCGGTTAACTCAGAGGTCAGAGTGCCACCTTCACACGGTGGAAGTCCGGGGTTCAAATCCCTGACCGCCCACTTCCCAAGGTCCGGCGAGGGCGGAATTCGTGCCGCAGATGCCTATATCCGCCCTCCCGGCCCGACCGTTCCCATCCGACCCCTCGCAGCGCATGCAAATCGCCCTGTATCAACCGGAAATCCCTCCCAACACCGGGAATATCGGTCGAATCTGCGCCGCGACCCAAACCCGTCTGCACCTCATCGGCCCCCTGGGCTTCAGTCTTGAGGACAAATACCTCAGACGCGCGGGGCTGGACTACTGGCCCCATCTCGATCTCGTTGTATGGCAGAGCTGGAGCGATTTCGCCCAAGGCCCCGGCAGTCGGCGCACCCTTGTCCTGGCCGGAAGCAAGTTCGCTCCCTCGCTCTACGCCCGCGCCTTCCAGGGAGAGGAAGTGCTCCTCTTCGGCCCCGAATCCCGGGGCCTGCCGGACTGGCTTGTCCAAAAGCACCCCCGTGCCTGCATCCGCATTCCCATCTGGGGCGGCGTCCGCAGCCTCAATCTGGCCAATGCGGTTTCGGTCTGTCTCTACGAGGCCTATCGACAAACCCGGGATCTGACTGAGCTGTAACATGCATCCACTCCTGCCCCCCTTCGCCGTGGCCCTGGACTTCTGCTTCCGTGACGCCGAGCCCTGGCCGCATCCGGTTCGGCTGATCGGCCTATTCCTGGACCACCTGGAGCAGCGGGCCAGACAACAGGCCCGGATTTCCCTGTTCGTGGCCGGATGGATCAGCTTGGGTCTTCTCTGCCTGGCAACGGGAACGATCACCTGGATCGCGATCAACATCCCCTTGCTCGGCCCGCTCATCGCCCTGTATCTCGCCTATTCCGGCCTCTCCCTCGCCGGTCTGCTCGCCTCCGCCAGGCATATCATCAACCTGATGGACGCCGGCAGGGAGAGCGAGGCCAAGAGCAGCCTGGGAATGCTCGTCTCCAGGGACACGTCGCTCCTGGACAGGCAAGGGGTGTACAAGACACTCGCCGAGACGGTGAGCGAAAACGTCAACGACGGGTTCGTCGCGCCCATGTTCTATCTTCTTCTCGGCGGGCCGGTGCTCTTGTGGATCTACAAGGCGATCAGCACCATGGACTCCATGTGGGGCTATACCACAACCAAGTGGCACCAGCTGGGTCGCGCGGGAGCCAGGACCGAGGACATCCTCTCCGCTGTTCCCGCTCGGATCACCTATCTTTTGACCGTGCTCGCCGCTTTCCTTTTGAGGCTTTCCTGGCGCGAGGCGCTGCTTCAGGCACCGCGCCAGGCCAAACGCATGAAAAGCCCCAACGCGGGCTGGCCCATGGCCGCCTGCGCCTGGGCCGTGGGGGCGGAAATGGGGGGTGAAGCGCTCTATTTCGGGCAGGTCCGGGAAAAGCCCCGGCTGGGGCCCTCGGGGGAAGGTTGGGACAAAAGGGCCATCCAGAGCCTGTTCCGGCTGACCCTGACCCTTGGCCTCGTTTGGACCGTACTGGGGAGCGCCGTGCTCTGGATGGCTTGGTAGCGACCGCGCAGGCCGGAATGTTTCACCCTGTTTGCGGGAATCAGTTCACCACCTCCAGCCGGCTGAAGAAGTAGGCGATCTCGCCTGCCGCGTTCTCCGGGCTGTCCGAGCCGTGCACGGAATTCTTCTCGATGTCCAGGGCATAGTCCTTGCGGATGGTCCCCGCTTCCGCCTCCTCGGGCTTCGTTGCGCCCATGAGATCGCGATAGGCGGCAACCGCGCTCTCCCCTTCCAGCACGGCCACCACAGCCGGACCGGAGCTCATGTAATCCGTCAGGGAGTCGTAAAAGGGCTTGTCCGCATGGACCGCGTAAAAGCCCTTGGCCTGTTCCTTGCCCATATGCACCATCTTCAGCGCCCTGACCCGCAGGCCAGCGGCCTCGATGCGCCCCAGGATCTCACCCGTCAGATTCCGCTGAATCGCGTCCGGCTTAATAATCGCCAGTGTCTGCTGTGTCATCTGCCTTTCTCCTTGTTGCTTGAAGATCGTTTTGTGCCCGAACAAGACGGCTCAGGCGACAGAGCCGAACACTGCCGTCCTTCTCCGCGAGCCACTGCCGCAGGGCCTCAACGGTCTGGGGATAGGGGTGGCCGCTGACCACCGCGTGGCCGGATTCCCGGGCCAAATGCTCCGCCTTGCGCAACTGATAGCGGATATGCTCCACATTCTTTTTATTGTCCAGAAAAATGTCGCGCTTGATCGTCCGCACACCAAGGCGGGAAGCCAGTTCCGCACCCACGCTGTCCGGGCTGGTCAGGCTGTCCATATAGAACAGGCCGCGGCGGCGCAGGACGTTGAGTACCTCCCGCATGGGGGCTCTCGCAGCGGTAAACCGAGAGCCCATGTGATTGTTCACTCCCACCAGGCCTGGAATCTGTTCCAGGTCCCGTTTGAGCACGGACCGAATGCGCTCCCGTTCCATGCTCACGAACAGGGCCCCCGGGCCGGGGTCCGTGTCCGGGTAGCCCTTGGGCTCCATGGGCAGGTGCAGGAGCACATCCGCCCCGTGGCTTCGGGCCGCGCTGGTCACCTCCTTGGCATAGGGAGCGCGGGGAAGAACGGAAAGAGCGATATCCCCTCCGGACAGGCGGAGCAGCTCCTTGGCCCGCGACAGGCTGTTGCCCATGTCATCCACGACAAGGGCGATTCGCGGGCCGTCGCCGAGCTCGGGAAGCTCTTCCCCGTCCTTGGCTCCGGGCAGGACGATACGGTGGGTCACGGTGCCCTTCAGGCGCACTCGCCAGTTCCGGGGGGCTCGGGGCACCGATTCCAGGACCGCATCCGAGACCCTTTCCCTGAGGACCCCCTCCAGCTCCTTCAGAACACTGCGGCCCTTTGGGGGAGAAACACGGAGCTCGATTTCCTGGAAACGGTAATCCTTCCCCCCCTGCTTGCGGTAGTCGATCCGAACATGGCGCAGACTGTCCAGATCAACCCCGAAGTTGGCCAGGCTCTGAACCAGGGCCAGATCGATCCGCTCCACAGCTTGGGTAAAGGGATCGCGCCGCTCCTCGTATTCCCTTTCCTCTTCGGAGGAGGAATCCGGCAGATCCCGCTTGGCGGAATCGTCACCCCTGTTCATGCCGGGGTCGTCTGGTTCCCTCTGTCTCTGCGAGACATCCCTGGAGGACGAGCTCTCCCCAGCCTTCATTGCCTCAGTACGGGAGACCGCCCTGGGATCCTGCGAATCCCGGGGCGGGAGACTCAGTGCCACAAGCAGGCTGAGCCCGGTCAAAACCACCGCCGTGCTAAGGAGAAGAGAACGGAGCCCGACCCGACGCAACAGCCCGGTCGATCCCTTCCCGCCGCCGGACCCCGCTCCTTTGCCGCCTTTCTGCTTTCCCATGCGCTGAGCTGCCCCTCACCACCGATTCGCTCGGCGAAAGCGTGCCATGTCCTGGTTTCCCTGCTCGACCTCAGTGCACTTCCCGGATTCGGGGCAGGTTCTTGACCAGCTCATAGGCCATCCGAAGCTGATTGTCCCCGCGAAGGAGCTCGAGGACCTCCTCCTTTTTCACCTCGCCCTTGGTGTCCTCATCCCGGCTGAGCAGATGGCCCTCAAGGTCCTGTTCGCGCAGCACGGAGCTCTTTTCCTCTCCCTGCTCCTCGTCGCTTCGCAGATAGGGGACGCTGATGTCGGGGATGATTCCGTGGGCCTGGATGGAGTTCCCATTGGGCGTGTAGTATCTAGCGGTCGTGAGCTTGATGCCCCTGTTTTCCTGCAGGGGGATGATCGTCTGGACCGAGCCCTTGCCAAAGCTCTGCTGTCCCACCACAAGGGCCCGTTTATGGTCCTGAAGGGCGCCGGCCACGATCTCGGAGGCCGAAGCCGTCCCGGCGTTCACCAGAACCACCACGGAGCCCTCGAAATCCTGCTCTTGATCTTTTGCCGTAAAGCTCCTCCGGGCCTGCTCCACTCTGCCCTTAGTGTACACGATCTTGCCCTGGCTCAGGAACATGTCCGCAACGGAAACGGCCTGGTCCAGAAGGCCACCCGGATTGTTGCGCAGATCGAGCACGATGCCCTTCCATTTCTCCTCTTTGTTCAAGGCCTTGCGCAAGTCGTCCGTGGTTTTCTGATTGAAGTTGGAAATCCTCGCGTAGATGTACCCCGAGCCGAGATCCTGGGTCGTAACGCTTTCCATGGGGATCACGTCGCGCTCCACAGTGATCGTCACCGGCTCGTTCTCCTCCTCGTGCAGGACGGTGAGATCCACTTCGCTCCCCTTGGGCCCGCGTATCTTGTCCACCGCCTCCCTCATGGTGATGTCCCTGGTCGGCTCCCCGTCGATCTTCAAGATGATGTCCCCTGCCTTGATTCCAGCCTCGTAGGCAGGAGTCCCCTCGATGGGGGAAATCACGGTCAGCCTCCCCTCCCGGATGGTGATCTGGATGCCCACACCGGTGAACTCCCCCTGGGTCTCCACCTCCATTTCCTGGAAGGCGTCCTGATCCATAAAGGCGGAGTGGGGATCCAGATTCTTGAGCATCCCCTGGATCGCGCCCTGGATCAGCTCTTCACGGTCCACCTCCTGCACATAGGACTTTTCCACCATGTCCAGCACGTGACTGAACTGCTTCAAGGAGCCGTAATCGTCATTCGCTCCTGAAGGACTGGGCATGCCTGCCAGACAGAACAAGAGCGCGACAATCCCCACCCAGTTGGCTATACGCATAAAACTCTCCCTGTTGTTTTCGGTCATAGGCACTATCTGGTGCTTGGGCGTAAACTCATCCACCTAGTTTGCCGCTGCAAAATTCTGAAATCCTCATGTATGAATATACACTGCGGTTTCAAAATCCTTTGCTCCTCGTATATGGGCACGTTTACGTCCAATCACGATTTTCTGTCAGGCACAATAGGGCTTGCATTCCTTCCCTTGCTGCCGGGTATCACCCTCTATCGCTCCTCTTGGCCAGCCAGGGCCGTGGATCGATGGGTTGTTGCCCCTGCCGCAGCTCGAAATACAGCCCCGGTCCGTCCAGTTGGGGATAAAACCCTGCCCTGCCGATGGCCTCACCTTTTTCGATCCTTTGTCCCATTTCCACTTGCGAAGAGAGCAGATAGGCATAAAGGGAGTAGTAGTTCTGGCTGTGCAAGATGATAACCACTCGTCCGAAGCCGCGCAACTTGTCGTTGTACACCACTTTGCCCCAGGCCACGGAACGCACTTTTTGCCCCTTCTCCAGGGAAAAGGCCAGTCCATTGCTCGATTCGCTCCCGTCTCCCTCGGCCGAAGCCATCTCCCCTCTGGCGGGCCAGGTCAATCGACCTTTCAGCTGAGCCATGTTCCGCTTCTTGGAGTTCTTGAGGCGATACCGCAGCTCGTCGATGGTCTGGCGCACCCGTTCCAGTTGTTCCCGTTTTGCCAGCTGCTCTGCCCGAACCTCCTGGATCGTATTCAGATAGGAAAGCTTCTGCTCCAGGAGCTCATCCTTGCTCTCCTCTATTTCCGCAGTCCGCTCCGAGATATTCTGTTGCACTCGCCGCAGCCGGCTCAAATTGGTGCTGAGCTTGCTTTGTTCGGCGCTGAGGGAGGCCAGCTTCTCCTGAACCATCCTGTAGACCGAGGCCAGCCAGGTATAGTTGCGGCGGATGTGCTCCAGACCGAGCGCCTCTCCCGGGCCCAGCTCCTTGTTCTTGACGTACAGAGGCCACATGCGGGGGAGCATGTCCCGGATCGCCTGCTTCTTCCGGGCAATACGCCGCATCAGCTGCTTGTTCCGGGTCTGGAGCTCCTTCTCCTTTCCGCGCTTGGCGCGGAGCTTTTTTTCCTGCTCCTCCAGGCGCGAGGTCAGCTTCTTGATCCTGTCCTTGAGACGAGCCAGCTCGGAATAGAGCTTCCTCTTTTTCTGGGAGAGCTCCGAGAGCGATTCCTTCCCCTGCTCCACGCGCTTCTTGTATCGCTCGATCCTCTCCTCAATGGAGGACGGGGCCTCCTGGCCCCTTGCGCTTGCCGCCGGGATCAGATCGATCAGGCACGCTGCCAAGAGAAGCATCGCGATCAGAATGGATATCCCCGGACGGCGTGTCAGGGCGTGCATACAGCCCTTCCTCCCAAACCGGTCCCCAGGGCTTTCCTGGATGGGGAGCCAAGCCCCATCAGGCCCAAACCCCGGACGCGGACTCGCCCTTTATTCCGGAATAAGCGTATAGAGGGCAATCGGAGCACAGGCCGTATTTCTTTCGGCACCACCTCTTGCCCGTGCGGACCAGAAGGGCATGATATTCCTGATACACGGAGACATCCCTGGGCAGGGTCTCCATGAACAGGGATCGCAACTCCTCGTACCCGATATCGGCACGCACCAGAGCGTGTCTGCTGAAAATCCGCACGGTATAGGCGTCGACAACGAAGCTCGGCTTGTGGAAGGCATAGAGGACCATGCTGTCCGCGGTCTCTGCGCCGACACCCTTCACCTGGAGGAGCTTGTTCCGCAGCTCCTCGGTCTCGTGCTGTTCAAGAGCGGAAAGTTGGAACCCAGCCTCGTCGCGCAAGAAAAACAGGAAATTCCGCAGCCGGCTGGCCTTGATCCGATAGTACCCAGCCGGGCGAATGAGCTCCGCCACCCTGTCCCCGTCCGTTTCAAAGAGCTTGAGCGGATCCAGCAGATCCTGCCGAGCCAGATTGGCGATCGCCTTTTCCACGTTGCCCCAGTTGGTGTTCTGGGTCAGGATTGCGCCCACGCAGACCTCGAAGGCCGTTTCTCCGGGCCACCAGTGACTGGGCCCCAGGCTCTCCAGCATGGCGTTGTACATGTTGAGCAGATCGGCAAGTGCGGGCATATGGCGAATTCGGTCTCCTGAAGAATATGGGGCTTTCCCGCGGCAATCCCTTCCGATGCGACCTCGATCTCCGATCAACCCGGGCACAGCCGAGCATACACCGCGAGGCGAAGCGCTCCACCCGGCGAGCCTCGCCACAGCTCCGATTCATGCCACGTGCTAGATATCGAATAAACGGAAACGCCCAAGTGCGAGGGATAAAACACCCCTCACTCAGTCCCTGCCCCAGATGAGGGCGGACCACTCCTTTTTGCGCCGAACGCTTGGCTCCGGAAGGCCGGCGCGGGAATAGGCCCGGATCACCTCCCCCTCCTGGTGATGGAGCAGGCCGGAGAGAACGAGACTGCCCCCGGGTGCGAGCAATTCGGCCAAAGGATCGGCCATCTCCAGCAGGGGGTCGGCCAGGATATTGGCCAGGATCAGGTCGAATTCCGCCTCGCGGGAAAGGCAGCCCAGATCGCCCACCGCCAGGGCGAAACGCTCCCGCACCTGATTCAGGCCCCTGTTCGTGCGGGCATTGTGAATCGCTATCGCATCGTTGTCCACCCCCAGGGTCCAGGCCCCTGTCGCGGCGCAGGCAATCCCCAGCAGGCCTGACCCCGTCCCCAGATCGAGACAGCGATGGCGGGAAGTGACCCTCTCCAGAGCCAGCAACTCAGCAAGCGCCTCCAGGCAGAGATGGGTCGTGGGGTGGTGACCCGTGCCGAAGGCCATTTCCGGATAGATGAACAGCTGGATCAGGCCTGTTTCCGGGCCGGAAGGATCCCGCCAGGAGGGCAGGACCAGAAATGTATCCGCCACGGAGACGGGGTGAAAGAAGTCGCGCCAGACATGGTGCCACTGCTTGTTCTCCTGCCTCTGGACCCTGGCGCGCAAGTCGGGAAAGGATCCCCGCAGCCTCCGGGCGAGGGATCTGGCCTGTTCGTACTCCGTGCAGTAGACGGTAACCCCCCCGCTCTCCCTCGGGCTCTCCTCCCATCCCCAGCTCACGTTCTCCCACAGGAAGCAGGCCACGTCTTCCTGCAGCGCTTGCGGCACGTCGCACTCCAGTCGGTAGACCCATTCGGCCATGGACAATCAGCCTCGGCAAATTCTTGTGATGGAGTTCGGGATCGGCCCTTGGCGGCGAGGAGCCGGGCGCCGCCATTCGCCGCGGCTCGACACGCGCGGAAGCGGACGGGCGAATCAGGTGTCTTCCGTGGCCTCCAGGGCCTGTTCCAGGGCCCGGGTGAAGCCTTGGATCTCCTCTTCCCCGATGGTGAAGGGGGGCAACAGCCTCAGGGTCGTGCCCTGGACCAGGTTGCAGACATAGCCCCGCTGTAGGAGCGCCTGCCACACCTCCTTGCCGGACCGGGTCAACTCGATACCCAACATCAGCCCCATGCCCCGAAGCTCCCGGATTCTCCCAGGCCACCGCTCCTGCAGATCGCGGAGCAAACGGAAGACCAGATCCTGTTTTTCCCTGTTGCGGCGGCACAGATCGTCCCGCTGCAGAATCTCCAAAACTTTGCTCCCAACCCGGCAAACCAGGGGATTGCCCCCGAAGGTGGCGGCGTGGCTCCCCGGAGCGAATCCCTGGGCCACGCTTTGGCTGGTCAGCATGGCACCCACTGGGAGCCCGTTGCCCAGCCCCTTGGCCACGGTGAACACATCCGGGGTCAGGCCGTAATGCTGATGAGCCCACATGGCTCCGGTGCGGCCCAGACCGGTCTGGACCTCGTCGATCATGAACAAAATGCCCTTCTCCCGGCAGAGCTCCTGCACACCCAGCAAATAGTCCCCGGAAAGGGGGCGCACTCCCCCCTCTCCCTGCACGACCTCCACCATCACCGCCGCGGTCTGTTCCGTGACCGCCTCCCTGAGACTGGCCAGGTCCCCAGGGGGAACCTGGCGAAAGCCTTGGGGAAGGGGATCGAAGCCCTCCTGGACCTTGCTCTGGCCCGTGGCGGTCAGGGTGGCCAGGGTACGTCCGTGGAAGGAGTCCTGGAGGGTAATGACCTCATAGGCGCTGCTGCCGCGCACTTGGCGCATGTAGCGCCTGGCCAGCTTGAAGGCAGCTTCGTTGGCTTCCGCCCCGGAGTTGCAGAAGAAGACCTGATCCAGGGAGCAGGTTGCAGTGAGGGCCCGGGCCAGGTCCAGCTGCTCCCTCTGGTAGAAGAGGTTGCTCACATGGATCAGCTTGTCCGCCTGCTCCTGGATCGCCCGCACCACTTCCGGATGGCTGTGGCCGAGGTTGCACACGGAGATCCCGCTCAGAAAATCGATATACTCCCCGCCCTGCTCGTCCACGAGCCTCGTGTCTCTGGCTCGGGTGATCATCAGGGGATAGCGGGCGTAGGTGGGCACAATCAGCTCTCTGTCCTGCTCCCGGGTTTGTTCGAAACTATCCGTCATAGCAGAAGCATCCCTTGTCTACGTCGTGTTCCATGTGCCTCTCGCCATCGGGATCCTTGTCCGATAAACGGGCTTTTTCAGCCTTCTAGACCCGGGGCCTGGGAAGCAGTCCCGCCGCTTCCGCGATTTCGGGCACCCTGTGCTCCCATTCGATGGCCATGAGGTGGATTCCGGCCACGCTCTTCATCTCTCGGAATTCCTGCATCTGCTCCACAGCGATCCTGATCCCCTCGTCCTTCTGGCTCTTCTTGGGGACCCCTCTCAGGCGCTCGATGATCTCGTCCGGCACGTCCATGCCCGGGACCTTGCTCTGCATGAACTTGGCCATACCCACGCTTTTCATGGGAGTGATCCCGGGCAGGATGTAGGCCTTCTCCGTCAGGCCCATATCCTCGGCCTGCTTGAGCCACTCCCGCATGCGCTGCATATTGAAAACGCACTGGGTCTGAATGAAGTCCACCCCAGCCTCGATCTTCTTGGCCAGCCTGTAAACCCGCCATTCATACGGTTCGGCAAAGGGGTTGGCCGCGGCGCCGATGAACATGGACGGGGGCTGATCGATGTCCGCTCCGCCCTGGAAGGTTCCCTCGTCGCGCATGGCTTTGACCGTGGAGACCAGCTGGATGGAGTCGATGTCGAAGACCCCCTTGGCGTGCGGGTGATCCCCGAACTGCTGATGGTCCCCGGAGAGACAGAGCATGTTCCCGATCCCCAGGGCGGAGGCCCCCAGGATATCCGACTGCATGGCCAGCCGATTCCGGTCCCGGCAGACCATCTGGTACACCGGCTCAAGCCCCTCCTGAAGCATGATCAGGGACGTGGCCCAACTGGACATGCGGACCATGCCGGTCTGATTGTCCGTGATATTGACGGCGTCCACCTTGTCCTTGAGATGGGAAGCCTTCTCCTGCACCGCCTCAACGCTTGTTCCCCTGGGCGGACCCAGCTCGCCGGTCAGGGCGAAATGCCCGGATCGGAGGACCTTTTCCAGATGTGTTCCGCTGTTCATAAGCGCCTTCTCTTGTCTGGTTTGCGAATTTCCATCCGGAAACTCGCTGGCGTTTCCCTCAAGTCGACCTTCCGGACGGGAGCCCGCTCCTGGCCATCACAGGCTCAAGAGGCACATCGCCGGCACGAAGAACAGGGCCATCTCTCGCTTGTTCGGCTCAAACGAGGCCTTGGTCCGGTTCTTTTTCACCAGTCCCAGGTTCTCGAACCCCATGGGATCGAATTGCACCACACTGGAATCATCGATCTTTTCCAGGCAGTCCAAGGTGACCTGTCTGGAAAGCTCGAGCATATCCTGCAGATAATCGCTCTGATCCGGTCCCTCCTTCAGGCCTCGAATAAGCCTTTTTCTCTCCAGGGGATCGCGTTTGGAGATGGAGAGCCCGCCTTTATAGACCATCCTCTTCAGGGAGAAGCTCATCCTGGACTGCCGCAATGTGCGCAACAGGAGCTCGTCAGCCTCCTTCCAGGTGGTCTGGATGATCCTCCGGAGCTGTTTGTTGGAATAGCTCACCTGGCGATCGGCTCGCAATTCCACGGAAACGTGCCCCACTCTCCCTCGCCTCTTGTTCAGCTGAAGCATATTGGGCACATAGTAGTTGTGGGCCACGACATCCGAGGCCAGATGGCTCAGGTATCCCAGGGCATAGGCCCGCAGATCCGGGGCCTCGACCTTGTGCAGGAGACGAAGCCCGGCATCCCAGCTGTGGCAGTGGTTGGGGGTAAGCTCGCGACCCTTGCCCACGAGCATGTCCGCGCTCAAGGTCCCGTAGAGGAAGGCGAACCCGTTCTCCTGGAGCAATTGAGCGGTTGAGGCGGTAAAAAGATGCAGGTTGGTCAGGAAATAGTTTCCCAGGTACAGATGCACTCCGGGACCCCAGGCCAGGGCCTGGTCCGGAAGCGCAAGTCCGCCAAGGAGGGCGGCGAGAAAGACAAAAAGCTTACTCTTGAACATGACACTCCCCGCAGGCGAGCGGTCCTTCCCCTCTGTCGCTGTGGCAGCCCATGCACTGCGTGTGATAGGCCTCTCGCAAGGGAACGGGGTTGTCCTTGTCCGCTTCCAGGCCGTGGCAGTCGGAGCATTCCTGGCCCACGGACATGAGGCCTTCCACCCTTTCCCCGTCCTCGTACACGTGGTGACACACGCTGCAGTCGTACAGCCCGGCCTCAACATTGTGCTCGTCGTGCTCGAACACAACTGCTGGCCGCTCATTCGTCCGGAAAGCCTCATCCTGGACTACGGTCATGTTCGCGCGGGGCAGGGCAGGAACAGCTGCCAGCACCACGGCCAACACGCACAGAATGAGCACCGGGGCCGTTTTGGGGGAAGACATAGACAGACCCCGCAATTTTCCTTGCTTGATTCGAGGTGTCAAGAGTATCAGTCCTTGGGCTATTACCAGATTCAGCCCCGCAAGACAAGGCGAAAAAGAATTCAGGCCTCTTAATCTGCCACTCCGGACCGAAGAGAGAGGGCCCTGTGCACCTTTCCTCGGGGCTTTGAGCACCCCCTTCCCCTGAGGCCTGCCCCGTTATTCGAAACCGAGCCTCCCCGCTCCGGGATTCAGGAGCAAGCCTCGAGCATGCGATTCACTGCCTCCCTGGCCCAATTCGCCTCATCCGGAGCCACTCCGACGCGTTGGGCGCCTCCGGCGCGGATGGACTCCAGAAGGCCGGCGAGGCGCTCTTCCGTGATCTGGGCCATGAAGGGACAGTCACAGGACT